>Ga0101944_10000293_pt1 | contig 155264 bp, 130 predicted proteins | sample DewCreD2012metaG_FD_75245 | JGI IMG/M metagenome (GOLD analysis project Ga0101944, IMG submission 75245) | Hot spring sediment bacterial and archeal communities from British Columbia, Canada, to study Microbial Dark Matter (Phase II) - Dewar... ...
GAGGATGCTGTGAGTGAAATGCCGCCCGTTCGGGCAAATCCTCAACGAGAATTTCCTTACATTCTGGGTATTGGTTTTATTTCGGTAGGATTGGCCATTTTTTTGGAGCAGTTTTTGAAAACCGGCTGGCTTGTGCTGGTATTGGTGCCCATAAGTGGCGTTGTATTGCTGGTGGAGGCCAATCGTACCAGAAGGATCGGGTTTTTGATCGCCGGCAGTCTAATTTTGGGGGCAGGGGTAGGGGCATTCCTCTTCCTGAGTTCGGCCATTCATCTTTCGGTTGTGCAACGAACAGGCTGGTTGATCCTTGCCATCGCTGCCGGCTGGGGTTTAATCACTGCAGGATCGCGAATTATTCTTCCCATAACTGTATGGTGGCCGATGATTCCGGCCGGCGTTTTGTGCTCGGTGGGGCTGTGCTTTTTGGCGACCCCTCTGCGGGTGGTGGATTTTGTGCTTTTCATTTCTACCGGTGTAGGGCTGGTGCTGTTGATTTGGGGGATTTTCTGGCGGTTGTTTGGTCTTATCATTCCCGGCAGTTTATTAGTAACCACAGGACCGGGAATCTATTTAGCGTGGGGGACCGATCTGGCGATTAACGCTCTTTCAAAAACCGGCATGATGATTGCTATTTTTGCGCTGGGCTGGGGATTCATCATTCTCTTTTCACGCGTGGTTACCACGAAATTCGTGTGGTGGCCGTTAATTCCGGGCGGGGTGATGGCGGTAGTAGGATGGGGGCTGTATATTGGGGGGGATCCGGGCAATGCCCCTTCCTTTATTGCCAACACCGGTTCGATTGGATTGATCATTTTTGGTTTATATTTGTTATTGCTTCGCAAAGGGATTCACCGATAGCCCTTTACTCTATTCAATTAGTGAATAGTTTGATAATATTCAGCGTTCATTATTTGTAAGCATGGAAAGGTTAAGTTGAATGAAAGTTAAACGAGAGAATATTCGCAATGTTGCCATCATTGCGCATGTTGATCATGGAAAAACTTCATTACTCGATGCAATAAGACAATCAAATTTGGTAGATAAAGAAGCAGGGGGGATTACCCAAAAAATTGGGGCATATGAAGTTCAATTTAAAAACCATAAAATTATTTTTATAGATACACCGGGGCATGAAGCTTTTACGGCAATGCGAGCAAGGGGGGCAAAGGTTACAGATATTGTTGTTTTAATTGTAGCGGCGGATGATGGCGTTATGCCTCAAACCGTGGAAGCAATAAATCATGCAAAAGCGGCAGGTGTTCCAATTGTTGTTGCTATTAATAAAATAGATAAAGATGGTGCTCAACCTGAAAGGGTAAAACAGGAATTAACAAAATATAATTTAATTGCTGAAGAGTGGGGTGGAAAAACACAGTTTGCTTTAATATCAGCAAAAAAGAAAATCGGTATTGAAGATTTACTGGAAAAAATAATACTTGAGGCAGAATTGCTTGAATTAAAAACAAATACAAAAGTAAGAGCATCCGGTACAGTAATAGAAAGTAGATTAGATAAAGGTCGTGGGCCTGTAGGAACAATTTTATTACAAAAAGGGACATTAAAAGTTGGGGAACCATTTATTACAAATTCAACTTTTGGTAAAGTTAAAGCCATAATTAATGATAAAGGGCATAGATTAAAAGAGGCAATTGCTGTAATGCCTGTTGAAATTTTGGGATTTGAAGAAATTCCAACTCCTGGTGATAAATTTAAAGTGCTGGAATCGGAGAAATTAGTAAAGCAGATTGCTCTGAAAAGAGAAGCGGATAAAAAAGCAATTATAGAAGAAAAGAAAAAGCGAAAAATGACTTTAGAGGATTTGCATAATAAAATAAAAATTGGGGAATGGCTAAATATTCCCAATTATTCAAAAATCGGGGAATGAGTATTGTGTCCCCCGTTTTAGCCTTTCATGACGCCGATTGGGACGACGCGGGCGACTAGCTTTCCCAGCATGGTTTCGTGTGAGACGCGGACCACTTCATCCACATCTTTGTAGGCGGCAGAAGCTTCCTCAGCCACGCCCTTCCAGCTTGAAGCCTTAAGCTCAACTCCTTTTTTAGCCAGCTCGTCCCTGATCTGTTCGCCGCGGAACCGCCGCAGAGCTTCGTTGCGGCTCATAACGCGTCCGGCACCATGAGCCGTGGAGCTGAAACTCAATTCCTCTGCTTCTTTTGTTCCGACCAGGATGTAGGAAGCTGTGCCCATGCTGCCGGGAATGAGCACCGGCTGTCCCACCGCCCTGTAGACCGGCGGGATTTCTGGCCGGCCCGGCCCGAAGCTTCTGGTGGCGCCTTTCCGGTGAACGCACAGCAGCTTTTCTTTTCCGTTGACCGTGTGCTTTTCCACTTTGGCCACATTATGGCAGACGTCATAAATCTGCCTCATGTTCCTGGCCGAGCCCATGACCTTGGCAAATACATCCCTGACCCAGTGAGCAATCATCTGGCGGTTGGCAAAAGCATAATTGACGGCGGCGCACATTGATTTGTAATACCGCTGGCCGAGGTCGGATTTAAAAGGAGCGTTGATTAACTCTCTATCGGGCAGCCCCTTGAACCCGAACTTGTTTTCCATCAGTTCAATGTAATCCGTGGCAATCTGATGGCCCAGGCCGCGGCTGCCGCAATGAATCATCACCAGCACCTGGCCTTTTTCCTCGATCCCGAAAGCCTTAGCCACCGTCTCGTCATAAATCTCATCCACTTTCTGAATTTCCAGGAAATGGTTGCCCGCGCCGAGAGTTCCGAGCTGCGGAATACCCCTTTCCATAGCCCTGTCGGAAATAAATTCCCAGGCCGCATCCTTCATCCGGCCATTCTCTTCGGTCCTCTCCAGGTCTTCAGCCGAGCCGTAACCCTGCTCCACCGCCCATTCTGCGCCTTTGACCAGAATCTCTTTGAGCACATTCCGGCTCAACTTGGTTATGCCGCCCTTCCCCACCCCGGCCGGCACTTCCTTGAAGATTTCAGCCAGAAGTTCTTTTCTCTTAGCTGTTATATCGCTTTCCTTAAAATCAGTCCGCAGCAGCCTGACCCCACAGTTTATGTCGTAGCCAACCCCACCAGGAGAAATTATCCCGTCATCCAGGTCAAAAGCTGCCACTCCACCAATCGGAAAGCCATAACCCTGGTGAGCATCGGGCATCACGTAGGACATCCGCTGGATTCCAGGCAAACAGGCCACATTACGGGCCTGCTGCAAGGTCTGGTCCCTTTTGGCCAGCTCAATCAGCTTCTCCGAGGCATAAATCCTGGCCGGAACTTTCATCTCTCCAGATTTAGGAATTTCCCAGATAAACTCGCTGACTCTTACGATGTCCATAACTCACCTCACATATCAACGACCACCTGGATAACCAGGCCGTCGTCGGCTTTTTCAATTTTCATATCGTTATAGGTAACGGCTTTAACCTGGCCGTAAATTTCATAATCCGGCGAGAGCTGGTCTCCGGCTATTTCTGCTTTCAACCTGTAAATCTTTTTCCCATTCTGGTCATCTTCTTCAATCCCAATTTTATCCACCCGGCCCAGCAGGAAGGACTTGACCTCCAGCAAATAAATCAACTCGGTCAGGAATTTGACCGTCAGTTGTTCAGGGCTGGAAGCTTCAAGCTGAATCGTTTCTTTTAAAATCGGTCTTATTTTTTCCCAGTCCCACATCAGCGAAACCATGGCCAGAGCAGCATTGCCCAGAGCTTCTTCCAGGTTGCTTCCGTAGGCCCGGAATTTGCCGTCGGCCATGTGTTCCAGAATCTCATACTTCCTTTCCATCGCCAACTTCCTGATTTAATTTTAGCAGAAGCCACCGAGCTGGAAATAGAGACCTCAGACAAAAATGCCAGCTATCTTCTGGCCGCAGTTCGGGCACTGGCTGTCCTGCAGCAGGTTTGATTTGACCCAGAAACCTTCCCGTCGGATAAGATTTGTTCCGCACTTCGGACAGAGCGTATCTTCCCCCTCACCCCAGACATTCCCCAGGTAGATGTAGCGCAGGCCTTCAGCCCGGCCGATTTCCCTGGCCTTCCTCAGGGTGCCGACCGGAGTGGCCGGGGTGTCCAGGAACTCATAATCCGGGTGAAAGCGGCTCAGGTGCCAGGGGATATCCCGGTCAACGCTTACCAGGAATCTGGCAACCTCCCGTAGCTCCTCTTCCGAATCGTTCGAGCCCGGTATCACCAGGGTCGTAACTTCCACCCAGATGCCGAGCTCCCGCATCTTCCGGATGCTGTCCAGAACCGGCTGCAGCCGGGCCTTGCACATTTTTTTGTAGCTCTCGTCCCGGAAAAACTTCAGGTCGACGTTGGCCGCATCCAGGTAGGGCTTGATTTCTTCCAGGGCTTCAGCCGTCATATAACCGTTGGTGACAAAATTATTTTTCAACCCCGATTCTTTCGCCAGTTTGGCCGTCTCAAAAGCATACTCAAAAAAGATGGTCGGCTCGGTGTAAGTATAGGAAATGCTCTGGCAGTCGTTGAGCAGCGCCTGGCGCACCACTTCCTTGACCGGCAGGTGGCTGCTCCTGAGGCCACCCTTTCCGTCAGACAGTCTGGTCTGGGAAATTTCCCAGTTCTGGCAGAAGGGGCAGCGGAAATTACAGCCAATGGTGGCTATGGACAGCGACTTGCTTCCTGGCAGAAAGTGAAAGAATGGTTTCTTCTCGATGGGGTCGATATGGGCCGCGATAGCCTCCTCGTAAACATGGGTGTAAAGTACTCCGTCTATATTCTGCCTTACTCCGCAGATACCGAACTGCCCTTCATTCAGGACACAGCGGTGGGCGCAGAGAGAACAGACCACTTTCTTCCCTTCCTGCTTGTGATAAAGCATGGCTTCGCGCCGTGCCATCTATTTTCTCCCCGCATACAGCTTGGAAAATTTTTCAAAGGAAGGACAGAGATGCTGGATGACACACTGCGGACAGAGCGGTTTCCGGGCCTGGCAAACCTTGCGCCCGTGGTCCACCAGCAGATAATTGAAATCAAGCCAGTCTGCCCGGGGCACGATGGCCATCAAATCGCGCTCGATCTTGTCAGGGTCATTCTGGCAACTGAGTCCCAGGCGCTCCGACAGCCTCCTGACATGAGTATCAACGGCGATGCCTTGGGCTTTCCTGAAGGCCGAGGACAGAACAATGTTAGCCGTCTTGCGAGCCACACCCGGTAGTTTGATTAGCTCTTCCATGGAATCGGGGACTTTCCCCTGGTAATCTTCAACAAGCTTTTTCGATAGAGCTATGATGTTCCGGGCTTTGTTCCGGAAAAATCCAGTGGAACGGATGTCGTTCTCCAGCTCTTCCTGCCTGGCCCGGGCCAGGGATTCGATGGTGGGATACTTCTGAAAAAGAGCCGGCGTGACTTTATTGACCCGCTCATCTGTACACTGGGCAGCCAGGATAGTGGCTACCAGCAATTCGAACGGGGTGCGGTAATTTAAAGCCGTCCTGACCCGGGGATATTCTTTTCGCAGGATTTTTATTATTTCCCTGATTCTTTGCTGGCGTTCTTCGAGACTTCCACCCCGGATGGAGACAGTCGGAGCCTGCGCAGTTTTGGTTTTTGCGCTTTTCTCTTTAGCCACTGCTTTGACTTTTGCCATCCCTCCCCTCCCTGAAAATTAAATTCCCAGTTCGGTTCTTAGCTGCAAAACCTGAAGCAGATTATTGCGGCAGACAATGCCAATCACCTGGCCGTCTTCCAGCACCGGCACCTGATTGACATTGGCCGTAGCCAGGCGCTGGAGAATCTGGTCACCGGTAGTTCCTGGCGTCACGTAAATAATCTTTTCGGCCGGGGTCATTACCTCCCGAACCCGGAGTTCTGGCCAGCGCTCGCGCGGGAATTTTTTTATGTCTTCCAGGCAGACAATACCCGCCAGCTTCTCACCTTCCCTGACCAGGAAAACCCGCTCCCTCTGCCTGAGAACGTAATCCTGGACCAGGACTTCCAGCGGCAGATCCGGCTCCACGAACTGAAAGTCTTTGCTCATCAGGTCGGTAGCCTTGAGTCCCTCCAGGGATGATTTGAGCAGAACCTGGCTATAGCCCTGGACCGAGGCGTTGTGCAGGAACCAGCCGATGAGCACCAGCCAGAGCCCGCCCAGATTGCCCCGGAAAAACCTGAAGATGCCAAAGAAGATCAGGAAAAAGGCAATGCCCTGCCCGACCTGCGAGGCCACCCTGGTGGCTCTTTTCAAATCACCGGTGGCTTTCCAAACAATGGCCCGCAACACCCGGCCTCCGTCCATGGGAAACCCGGGCAACAGGTTGAACCCGCCAACTATGGCATTGATGTAACCAAGGTAAGCCGCGGCTACCTGGATGGGCTTGGAAAAAGGCGCCACCAGAACTGAGACCAGGATGAAAAACAGAGCCAGGACAAAGCTGGAGACCGGCCCCACCAGGGCCATGACGAATTCTTTCTGCGGCGTTCCCGGCTCGTCGCTTATCCTGGCTACGCCGCCCAGGATGAAAAGAGTAATATCCTCCACCTTCTCGCCCTGCTTCTTGGCCGTCAGAGAATGGGCCAGTTCGTGAAACAGAACTGAGGCAAAAACCAGCAGGCTGGTCAGAAGTCCCAGAAGCCAGTAATACACCCGGTTGGCAACCGGAAAAGACTGGGGAAAATAGAAAGCAGACAGGGAAAAGGTAAACAGCAGGAAAATCACCAGCCAGCTGGAATCAATCTTGATATCAATGCCAGAAATGCGGGCCACTTTCCAGGTATGTTTCATAAGTCCTCCTTCGGCTTGCTTGCTACAATATATTCTATCAGCTTTTTGACTGGCCAGAAAGCAAGAAAAGAGAACCTGGACTACTCCGCCGGAAATGTCGTTAAATTCCAGTTGCCAGGAACAGCCTAAAATTTATCAGCTGTTAATCTTTTTAGCAGTTCGTATCAGCTTAAAAATTGACGAACTTACTTCTGGGAGCACCGCAGACCGGGCAGTGGTCGGGAGCTTCTCCTTCCATGGTAAAACCGCAGACCGAACAGATATGGAGGGCGGGTAAGTCCAGGTCCCTACCCTGGCTGGCGGCCTGTTTGGCCCGGGCGTAGAGGCTGGCGTGAACCTTCTCAGCCGCCAGGGCATATTGATGGTAGGTGGCGGCCCTTTTTTCGCCCTGCTCCTTGGCCACAGCGATATAAGCCGGGTACATTTCTTCAACCTCAAAATTTTCCCCGTCATAAGCTTTACCCAGGTTGTCGGTGGTCTTGCCTTCTCCTTCCAGCACGTTCAGATGATTCAGGGCATGAATCTGCTCGGAAAAAGAGGCCGCTTCAAACAACCGGGCAATGTTGGGCAGATTTTCCTGCCTGGCTTTCTGGGCATAAAACTTGTAGCGGAGATGGGCCTGGCTTTCTCCGGCCAGAGCTTCCTTGACCGTGTTTTCAGTTATCTTTTTCATCAATCCTCCCTTTTATTATGATTATTTTCAAAACAGACTCCGGGAACAGTCGCTTCCCAGGGGCTATCTCAAGTTTCTCAGACGAAACGCACCATCTGGTTAATAGCTTCGCGGGCCCGGTCGGCCAGGCCGGGTTCCACCACCACTTCGGGTTCTTCCAGCAGCAGGGCCTGATAGACTTTTTTCAGGTTAATTCTTTTCATGTTTTTGCAGACAGCTTTTTCCCGGGCCGGGTAGAATTTCATGTCCGGGTTCTCTTTCCTCAACCGGTGCAGAATGCCGACCTCGGTGGCCACGATAATTTCCCTGGCCTGGCTTTTTGGAGCTTCCCTGATCATCTGGCCGGTCGAAAGAACCCGGTCCACCAGAGGCAGAACATCAGGCCGGCATTCGGGATGGGCCCAGACCTCGGCCCCGGGATGCCGCTTTTTCATTTTCTCAATATCCTTCGGCTTTATCTCTTCATGAATGGGGCAGTAACCGTCCCAGGTATGAAGCTTCTTCCCGGTTTTCTGGCTGACGTAGTGGGCCAGGTTGCGGTCGGGGACGAAGATAATTTCTGTATCCGGCAAGCTGCTGACCACCTTGACGGCGTTGGCCGAGGTGCAGCAGACATCAGTTTCGGCCTTGACTTCGGCCGTGGTATTAACGTAGGCCACTACTTTTTTTCCCGGGTGTTGCTGCTTCATCCAGCGCAGGTCATCTCCGCGAACCATGTCGGCCATCGGGCAGCGGGCCCGCAGGTCTGGCAGCAGAACTTTTTTTCCGGGGGCCAGAATCTTGGCCGTCTCGGCCATGAAATGGACACCGCAGAAAACTATCAGGTCGGCCTCGACTTCAGCTGCTTTCCGACTCAATTCGAGGGAATCGCCGACAAAATCAGCCAGGTCCTGGATTTCATCGGGTTGATAATTGTGAGCCAGGATAACTGCCCGCTTTTCTTTCTTCAGTCTGTTAATTTCTTCGACCAGTTTTTCTTTTTTCATTATAAGCCTTCTTAAATTTACAACGGCCGGAGCTCCCGTTTATATCACAGTCTATTATTAACTGTCCTCAAACTAACCCGGCCCCGCAATGGCCGCAGGTTTCTTCGCCCTCGCGATTATACTCGCCGCAGTGCTCGCAACGGATGAGCTTGACCTGGCACCGGGCACAGAGCTGGGCATTTTCTGGCAGGATAAAATCGCAGAAGGGGCAATGGAAATGTTCATCCTGACTGGCGGCCGGGTTGCTTTCCCCGGCTTTGTCTGCCTGCTGGCCGCTCATTTTGCTGAGGTAATTCTCGATGGCCTTGTGCAGGGCATCGGCCCCCAGGTTGGAGCAGTGCATCTTGTGCGGCGGTAGACCGCCCAGTTCCTCGGCCACCTGCTCGTTGGTTATCTTCAGGGCTTCTTCCAGGGTCTTGCCCTTGGCCATCTCGCTGACCAGGCTGCTGACGGCAATGGCCGCGCCGCAGCCGAAAGTCTGGAACTTGACATCCTCCAGCCGCCCGTCTTTGACTTTTATGTAAAAGGTCATCATGTCGCCGCAAACCGGGTTGCCCACTTCCCCGACCCCGTCGGCCTCGGGTATGGTCCCGACATTCCGCGGATGCATGAAATGTTCCATGACTTTATCCGTGTACATCTTTTTTCTCCTGTAAGTACTTAGTATAGAGCGGAGACATTTCCCGGAGTCGCTTGACTACCTGGGGAAAATTCTCCAGGAAATAATCAACCTGCTCGTCACTGGTCTCATCGAGCAGCGTTAGAACCAGGCTGCCCTGGGCCACGGCCGGGTCAAGACCCATGGCCGTCAGCACGTGAGAGGTCCGGAGAGAGCGCGAGGTGCAGGCCGAGCCGCTGGCCACCTGGATGCCATTGATATCCAGCCCGAGTAGCATGGCTTCTCCTTCAACGTATTTAACGCAGAAGCTGGCGTGATGGGGCAACCTGTTAACAGGATGCCCGGTCAGGATGACTTCATCCAGCCGGCCGAGCACCCCGGCTATGAGCCGGTCCCTGAGCCGGGACAGCCGTGCGCTTTTCTCGGACATTTCCCGGGCTGCCAGCTCAGCAGCCTGGCCGAGGCCAACTATGGCCGGGACATTCTCGGTGCCGGCCCGGCGGTTAGACTCCTGGACGCCGCCATCTATGAGCGGGGTGATCTTAGTCCCCTTCTTCAGGAAAAGGGCACCGGCTCCCTTAGGTCCCCCAAACTGGTCAGCCGCCAGGCTCAGAGCATTAACACCCAGAGCGCTAACGTCAACCGGAATGTTGCCCACAGCGGCCACGGCGTCGCTGTGAAAAATTATTCCCCTGGACTGGCAGAGTCGGGCGATTTCAGCCACAGGCTCAATCGTGCCCACCTCGCTATTGGCCATCATCACCGAAACCAGGACCGTGTCCGGGGTCAGGACCTCAGCCACTTTTTCCGGGCTGACCAGCCCCAATCCATCAACCGGGACCTGGGCTATTTTAAATCCCAGTTTCTCCAGGAACCGAGTGGCCCTGAGCACCGAGATGTGCTCAATGGCCGAGACGACAACCCGCTGGCCCCGGGCCTGGTTGGCCAGAGCCAACCCCTTGAGGGCCAGGTTGTTAGCTTCCGAACCGGAGGATACGAATATTATCTCATCGGGCCGGCAGTTAATAAGGCCGGCCAGTTGTTCTCTGGCCTTGAGCAGGGCCTGAGAGGCCTTCTGCCCGGCTGAATGCAGGCTCTGAGGATTGCCGAAATCCTGGCTGAAAAAAGGGAGCATGGCTTCCAGCACTTCCGGCCGAACCGGAGCTGCGGCCTGCTTATCAGCATAAAAGCCTGGCACCGGACCCTCCTTCCCTTCCGCTTAAAAAGTTTATCAGACAGAAACTACGCTCTTGATTTCGGGAATTTCTTTTTTCAATAAGCGCTCGATGCCCATTTTAAGGGTCATCTGGGACATCGGGCAGCCACCACAGGCGCCTTTTAACCTGACCGAGACCACCCCGTCAACCACATCCACCAGTTCCACATCGCCCCCGTCAGCCTGCAGGGCCGGCCTTATTCGGTTAAGAACTTCTTCCACTTTTTCTTTCATTAAAAGTCTCCTTAAGACTTAACTCCAGTAAGCCAGTATGAGCTTACCTTTCTATTTTAATCTTTTAGGCCGGGGATTTCAAGAAAAATCCTACTATTTTAGTAGGATTTTTTGGCTCCTTCTTCCCCCAACTTTCCGGGCTTCGGACCCGTCCGGACCCTTCGCCCGCCCGGCCAGCCGACAACAGCTCAGGGGTCCTGATCCAGGGACACGCTCAAACCGTCGTAGGCAGCCAGCACTTCCACCCCCGTCTCCTGGCTCATTTTCTCGGCCACCTTCCTGGGGTCGGCCTGGAGCATGGTCATCCCGAAATGGGTCAGGTAAACTTTTCCAGGTTTGAGCTCTTTTATAATCAGGGTAGCATCGCTCACCGTTAGATGCTTGATATGATCGCCGTCAGATTCCCTGGCTCTCAGGACATTCATCACCAGGATGTCCACCTGGCGGTAACTACTGAGGAGCTCCGGGAAATATTTGGTGTCAACCATGAACCCGACCACCAGTCGCGGCAAATAAAACTTGAGCCCGTAAGTTTCGGCTTCGTGCTGGTGGCGGCAGGTAGTCTTTATCTTCAGCGGGCCCAGGTGGTAAGTTGTTTCGGCCTGCAGAATTTCAATCCTCTCCAGATAATCCTTCAGATACCTGAAGACCACCGCCTCGGGGCCGGTCAGGCACTCAGCCGGAGCCATCAGGATTCCCCTTTTCTTAAAACCTCCCGCGGTCATGGCATCCAGCAGGATGTTGACGTCGTTGGCATGGTCGATATGCTTGTGGCTAAGAATCACCGCTTCCAGGGCAGTCGGGTCAATAGGCGGCCGGCTGTGAGTCATCCGCACCAGGGCTCCAGGGCCGGGGTCCAGGGATATTTTCTGACCAAGAAGTTCCAGGTAGATACCGCCCGAAGCTCTTAGCTGCCTGGCCATCACAAACCGGGCCCCGGCGGTGCCCAGAAACTTTAGGTAATTTCCGGGTCTGGCCGCTGTCTCAGTCATCATCTTTTTCTGACTTCTCTGGCTCGACATGGACGGTGGCATCTCCGTTAAACTCCTGCTTCACGATTTCTTCAATCCGGCTGGCGATGCTGTGAGCCTCGTCAACCGACATGGTGCCAGGAACGGTCAGATGAGCGGTTACCTCGTGGTGGTCTCCGTACTGGTGAACATGAACATGATGAATACCCTCAAGTTCCGGGAATTCTTTCTTTACCTGGGAACGAACCCGGTCCACTCTTTCTCCGGAGGGCACTTCCCCCATCAGGTAGCTGGCCGAGCTCCTGATGATATCGTAGCTGGCATGAAGAATCAGCAGGGAAACGCCAATACCCAGCACACCGTCCAGCCACCATAATCTCTGGCTGAACAGGGCCCCGACCACAATCAGAATCGAGGCGATGGCGTCGCTGCGGTGATGCCAGGCATCAGCCCGCAGTGAACTGGCCTCAGTTTTCCTGGCTGTCCAGAAAGCAAACTGGGCCAGTCCTTCCTTCAGCACGGCCGAAATGGCAAAGACTATTACTGCCAGCTGGCTGAAGCCCATGCCCTGGTGCTGGATAATTTTGACAATTGATTCATAAAGAAAACTCAGACCGACTACCGCCAGCAAGGTGCCGATGATGATAGAAGCTATCGACTCGGACCGGCCGTGCCCAAAAGCATGGCGGCTGTCAGCCGGCCGGGAAGCCATCCAGAAACCGACGACCACGATGACCGAAGTCAGGCAGTCAGACAGGGTGTGCCAGGCGTCGGCCACCATAGCCACCGAATTTACCTGGCGGCCGACAACGAACTTGAACAGGAAAAGAAGCAGGTTAACAAAAATGGAAAGGTAACCCTCCAGGTAGCCCAGTTTCTTCTTCTGAGTAAAATTAATGGTCATGGTCTTCCTGAAGCCCCATTATAAAAAAAATCCTCTCTTCTCAAAACAGAAATCAAGCCAGCCTGGTCGTGCCGGTTTTCAGCCGGGTGAATTCAGGCCCTTAACTCAAATCGTTGTTTCCACCTTTTGCATGGGCTGGCCGCAGCAAACCAGCATATGCTCTTCGGCGCAGCCGCACTTGCGGTCGATTATCAGACGGTAACCACAGACCTGGCACTCGAGGGCCGTTACCGGTCTGGGCGGCGGAGTCATTTCCTTTTTTACCGCCTTTTTTACCGGCTTCTTGACCGGTTTCTTCTTGACCACTTTTTTCACCGGTTTCCTGGCTGCCGGTTTAACTTTTTTCTTCTGGGCCATCCTACCCTCCTTTCAGATGAAAATTGTTTATTATTTTGCCTGATTTTATCGCTTTTCATTTTAATAATTATTCAGGGGATTTGTCAAAATTCAAGCTGGTATCCAGGATTTGTCTTGAAGGCCTCTTTTATGGTATAAGGGGGGTATTAAGGAGGAACTGATGAGACACAACACATCGCGCTTCTGGCTGACTCCGGTACTGCTGCTGACATTTTCCCTGGGCCTTAACCTGGTCCTTCTGTCCCAGACCACCCAGCAGGACAGGCTTCAGGCCGGCATTGCCTATTTTGAAGCCGGGAAGACGGCCGAGGCCAAGGCTATTTTTGACCAGCTGGTGGCCGAAAATTTCGTTGACAACGACCTTTACTATTACCTGGGCTCAGCCCTGATCAAGCAGAAAAACCCCGAGGCTGCTCTGACCTATTTCAACAAAATCCTGCAGTCCGCCCCCAATTCCCCGTTCGGTTACGTGGGCAAAGCCCAGTACTTCATCGCCAAGGCTAACTATACCGGGGCTGAGACTGAGCTCAACACCGCCATCCAGAAAGACCCCAACTGCGCCGAAGCTTATTACCACCGGGGTTTGCTCCGCGGTTACCAGAAAAAGATTGACCTGATGATCACCGACCTGCAGAAGTGCCTGCAGCTAAAAGGCAACCATGCCTATGCCCATTACCAGATTGGCCTGGCCTATTATCAGAAGGGTCGCAAGGACCTGATGATTACCCATTTCCAGAAATTCCTGTACCTGGCCCCGGAAGCTCCGGAGGCCGCCCAGGTCCGGACCCTGCTGAGCCGGGTTTAAGCCTGGCTTAGAAAGCCTGGCCGATACTGAAGAAAAGGGTGCTCCGGGCTTCCCCCGGACGGGGCTTGAGATTAAAACCGTAATCTATCCTGATTAAACCCAGGGGGCTGTCCACCCTCAAGCCGAACCCAGCTCCAGTCCTCAACCGCCCGGGATTGAAATCTGAAAGTCGGCTGTAGACATTTCCGGCATCAAGGAAGGCCACTCCCCTGATAAATTTATAAATCGAGAATCTCAATTCCTGGTTGACCACGATCATGGCTTCCCCGCCTTCCGGCAAACCCGTCCAGAAATCAATCGGTCCGACGGCATCCAGCTTGAAACCGCGGAGGCTGGTCCCGCCGCCAGCATAGAACCTCTTGCTGGGTATCAGGACTTCGCCAAAAGCGCTGGCCAGTCCCAGCCGGTAACACGAAGCCCAGACCACCCCGGGCAGCAAGGATTTGTACATGGTGAACTGGGTGAAGGAGCGGACATAGTTGAGGTCAGAACCAAGATAACGGGGAGCGTAGCTAAAACTGCTGGTCAGGAGGGTCCCGTGCCTGGGGTCAAACCGGTCATCACGGGTATCCCGGCTGAGCAGCAACGAAAGCTCCGAGCTGGTAATTCTCACATCATAGGGCAAAGGCCAGGAAGGCTCTCTTTCATAATCATGAATCCGGCTCAGGCGGTAAACCCAGCTCACATCAAAGCCCCGGACGATCATGATTTTCTGCTGGAAACTGGCTCCCATTTCTTCGGTAATGAACAGGTCCCTGATGTCCTTCTTGTAGTAAACTGATAGAAGCGAGTCCAGCTTACGCGAGAAGAGATAGGGTATCTTGAGCGTGGCCCGGGCATCCTGCTGCCTGGCATTAGCTCTGAAATACAGCAGGCTGTTCCAGCCCCGGCCGAAAAGGTTGTTGAAATCAAGCTGGGTAAATCCCTCAAACCTGGTATCGGTGTTATACTGAACGCCGTAGGTCAGGCTGAACCAGGGCATCTCCTCCAGCCTGATCCGCACTTTTTCCTGGTGTTCAGCGGCGTTCACCGGTTCAGAATATATGTTGACCGCCTGGAAGGTGGCGGCATCGTACAGATTTTTCTGAGCCTGGGCCAGTCGCTCCAGGCTGACCGGTTCGCCCGGCTTGAGGCCGGTTTCCCTGAGGACAAAGGAACGGCGGCTGCGCCTGGTTCCTTCTACTTCCAGGCTGGAGATAGTATAAACCGGCCCTTCATCAATGTTTATTCTGACCTCATAATCAGGTCCGTCATCGACCGGCCGGGCTTCAATCTCCACCCTGACATCCTTGAAGCCGGCGCTCCGGTAGCGGTTGGTCAGGACCGTTCGGTCTTCATTGAGGGCAGGCCAGCTGAAGATGTTTCCCGGCTTCAGATTCAGGCTGGCTGACAGTTCCTCAGTGCTGAACTTAGTATTGCCAGAAATTTCCAGCGCGCTGACCTGGCTCCTGGACCCGGCTTCGATTTTGAGCTGCAGATGAAGCCGGCGTTTCTGGAAATCCGCTTCAATCAGAGGAGCCTCAATTTTTGGCTGGAGATAACCATTCTCCTGATAAAAATACTCAATCAGTTCCAGAGCAATTTTCCGGTCATAGACCAGGTTCCACACTCCCCGGGCTTTAGCTCCAAAGTAATCAGCCACAATCTTTTTAATCACCGCTTCCTTAAAGACCGGATTGCCGCTGAGCTTAAAGCTCTCAATTTTCCATTTACCATTAAGACTGGTTGTGACCTCGTAAACAACCTTTCCTTCCTGGGGTATTTTGTTCAGGCTGACCGCGGCCTGATAATAGCCGCGCCGGTTAAGCTCGTTTAGCAGCACCGTTTTCAATTGATAGATATTGGCATCTTCCGGCAGTCTTCCCACCCAGGAACCGAGCGCTTTTTTCCTGGCTCTGGCCGGAATTTTATCCCCGGTAAATTTGAATTCCACCGGGCGACCGGGCTGGATATTAAGCCGCAAATTCAAGCCGTCTTCTTCCAGTTCCTCTATTTCACCCTCTATCCGGGCATTGAAATAACCCGACCGGCGGTAAAAAGCTTCCAACCGGTTCTGAGCCTGGCGCAGGGCTGCGGTCCGGTAGGAGCGGCCGGCTTTGAGTTTCAGGACTCTGGCCAGCTGCTCTTCAGGAAAAACGGTCTCACCGCTTATTTCAATCTCATTCAATTTTTTCTTTACGATTTTATCCTGCCGGCCAGAATCAGGCTTCTGACCGAAGTTGATCCTGTGCCTTAAGTTCAGGCCGACCACGCCGTCGTCGCGCCGGAACCCCCTGGTGGAAAAATTCCGGTTCAACCTGTAGTCCAAAATCCAGGTCTGGTACTGGCTGTTGGTCAGGTCGATGGAATAGGTGACGGCAAAGCTCCTGGTCATTCTTTTCCTGACTGTCAGTCTGGCTCCCGGGTCCTGCAGGGTAGCAATGTTCAACGGTTCCAGGATGACATCTTCCGCCTTTAGCCATTTCTTCAGGGTTTTGGTTACGGGCGAAGTCAGCGGGCTGGAAAAATGCTGCACCAGCTGGCTGCTGATAGTATTGAGGGCCGAACCCTGAACCTGGCGCAGGCTTTTTCCCGTCAGGAGCAGGGAGGCCAGGTCTTCCTGCGACCTGGCTGGAACTGAAGTCAGAGAAAATTGCAGGTCCGAAGGTGTCCCCGACAGGACCAGGCTGGCTTCAATTTCTTCCTCCTGGTCGTAGACCGAGCTATTGAGAAAAATATCCAGGCTGGGTTCCAGATTTTCCCGGCCGAGAAAATCAACCCTGAGCCTCTCCACCGTATATTTACGGTCTCCCACCACCAGCTCCCCGGTATAAGCACTTTCAACCCGTCCGGAAAGAATGGGGGCGGGGATTGTTCCCTTGAGGTTAAGGTTGGCCTTGAGCTCCAGGTCAGCCAGGTTGTTTTTGACCACGATATTTTCAATGGTTTTAATATCAATGCTCAGGGCCAGTTCATAAAGAAAAGCCGGGAACTCGGTGCCCACCGGCGAAACCGCACTCAGGGCCATCTTCAGCCCCTGGGTACTGGGATAAAAATCCTCGCGGTAGCTGGCGTTTAAGATGGAAAAATCACCGGCCAGCAACCAGCCTCGCTTTTCCCTGGTCAGAACCAGGTTGGCTTCGGATAGGCTGTTTAAGCCGCGGGGAAAATTGAAATCAAAGTCGCGGAGCTTAAAATTAAACCTGGCCGAGGTCAGAGAAAAATTCTGACCGAACAGAGCCTGACCCGAACCGGAAAAGCCGCCGGAGTTGGCCAGCCCTTCCAGCCTTTCCAGAACCAGCTCGGAATTATCAACCCTGAAGCTGGCACTGGCCTCACTCAGAACCAGAGGGAGGTCCTGCATTCTCAAGAATACGCCATCCATGGAACCGCTACCTTCTATCAACGGCTTCTGCAGGTCACCCCTGACCGCAGCCCGGAGCTTCATCTTTCCCCCGACCTGCATCCCGGACAGCCAGGCGCCGAAATCAGACAGGTCCAGGTCTCCGTTCAGGCTAAAATCCAGGGCCGGGTTGCTCAGCTCCTTAAGTTCTGCTCCTCCGCCCAGGCTAACTCTGGAGCGGCCGGAGTTCAGGATAAAACCTGCCACCCGGAATCTTTTCTCCCGGAGCTCGATGGTCAACGGTCCCTCATTTCTGATTTCGTTCCCGCCAAGCTGCAGCTGGAGCGAGGGAATCTCCAGTCGCAGGTCAGTCCCCTGCAGGTCAGGAGAAAATCCTTTCAAAACTATCCGGCCATTGGCTCGTCCTCCGGGCTTTAAGGATTGGAGGGACGGCAGTAGCACAGACAGCCCGGCAAAATCAAAATCCTGGAATTCAAATTCGGCCTCCAGGTTTTCCGGCTTTTCCAGCGGCAGAGAAAATTTAGTGGTGGCGCTCAGGGCTACCAGAGGGCTGGTCTCCCCCACTTCGGGCAACAGGCCGGCCAGAGACGATAGCGGCAAATCCTGAATCTTAATCAGTCCGGTGAGCAGGTAGGGGGCTTTCAATTCCATCTGGCTTTCCAGACTGAGGTTAAAGCGCGGCACAGAAAATGTGGCCCGGGCAGTCTGGCCGTCGGCCCTGGCTCTTAGCTCAAAATATGGAAACCACAGCCGGTCGAACATAAAACCCTGACCGGTAATTTTCAGCTCGGCCAGCGGAGTTTTCCAGAAACCGGAAGCAGTTAGCTCCAGGTCAACCAGGCCGGACTTTAAGGCAGGCAGCCAGGCCTGAAATAACTGGGCCTTTATTTTCTGTCCCTTCAACTCAACCTTGATTTCCCCCGGACGGGGGCGTAAGGACAGATGGCCCTGAAGTTGCCCCTCCGGGAAGCGCAGGTCAATTTTTTGCAAACTGAGCTCGCCCGGGTTGTACTGGCCCTGGATTTCCAGGCTTTCCAGCCTGGCCGTTCCGGCTTCGGCCCCGCTGAGTCGGAACTGAAAACTCGACCGGGGGCCGGTTGAAGTTCCTTCCAATTTGACCAGTCCGTTCAGGACACCGTTCAGGTAACCCCGGTTGTCTTCAGCCAGAAGCCCGGCTATCTGGCTCAGGTCCAGGTCTGATATTTCCACCTGCCCGTCAAGGCTAAAGACAGAGCCGCGCTGGGCGCTCACTGGCCTGAACTTTCCAGTCGCGGAAATCTGCCCCTGATTAAACCGGGCCAGGAAGCGGCTTAGAACAATACTTTCAGAGCCTCCGTTAGCTTTGAGTTCAAGACCGGGCAGGCTTAACTCCTTGAAGCTTAAATTCTCCCCGGAAAGAGTTAGGTCAAAGCGCGGGGAAGAGAGTTGACCGGAGATTGTGGCTTCCAGTCCGACCGAGCCTTTCAGGCTTTCCAGGGCCGGAAGCTGGGACTCGGGTCCTGAAACCGCCTTATCCAGACCCGCCGCCCGGAAGCTGCGGATAACAGCCTGAAGGTCTTCCAGCCTCCAGCTCAGGCGGCCAGAGATATTTTCATTGCTGTCTATCTGTCCCTTGAAACTCAAACGCGAACCCAGAACACTTAACTCTAGCTTCTCCACCGCCAGCAATTTCCCGGACTGACTGAGATAGATATTGCCGCTTAAAGGAACGGCAGCCCTGGCGGCTGAAGGTCCGGCCGCATCTATCGGTTTTAACTGCAACCGGGCCTGGCCGCGAGCTTCAGCTACCGCTAATTCCCCGGCCTCAAGCTCAATCAAACCGCTGATGGCCGACTGCAGTTCTACCGGAAAATCGGGAATAAAAGCCTGGAGCAAGCGCAAATCCAGCTGCCGCAGGTCTAAAGAGGCCTGCCAGGTTCCTTTAAGCCCGGGCGGCAGGTGGCTTTCTAGAAAAAGCTGCCCCGCCCCCAAGCCGGCCTTAGCCTTTACCAGGTGAGAAGCATCGCTCCCCGGAGTTATATCGAGGTTAAGCTCAACCGGAGCCAGCCCATAAATTTTTAACTGGCGACCCGAAATATTCCCGGTAACTACCGGCCGGGCAGGGGTTCCGGCTATGGCCAGATTCCAGTTGAGCTGGCCGGCGTATTTTTCGGCTGGGGAGAGCAGTAAAGCCACTTCTGCCAGGCCGAGGTGGCCGGTAGTTTTCAGGTTCAGCCCCGGGTTTTCAAAATAATTATTTATAGTGCCGGAAATTCCCAGCAGGCTATGGTCAGTACTTACAGAAAATCTTTCCAGCTCTATGGTTTGCTGGTCGAAAGCAGCCCGGATTTCCAGCTCTTTGATATTCAATTTTCCCTGGCCGAGAACCAGAAAACCGGAACCTCCGGTGAGAGCCGCGCGGTGGAAACGGCTGTTTTGGTCAAAATCAACTGTAGCTTTAATCCCGGATAAATCCAGAGAAAGGGGCCGGTCTGGTTGTTCAAAAGAAAAGGTGCCCTGTTCCAGCCGGAATTTATCCAGGCGGAAAGAAAAGCCTTGAGAAGAACCGGTTTCCGGCGGGGAGATTTCTTCCGGTTTCTGTTCGCCCGGCGCCGCAGCCGGCGCTCTCAACTTGACCACCGGCTTGATTATTTCCAGGTTTTTAACTCTTAGCTCGCCGCCGCTGAGGGTGGACCAGCCTGCCTGCAAAACCAGCCGCTCGCAGCTAACCAATTCCACCGGCAGCTGACTCTTATCTGCCGGGGCAAGCTTCAGTCCGGTAAAAGTGGCTTTCAGGCTGAAAATATTGAGCCGGAGACTTTCGGCCTGGAGACCCAGGCCAACTTTTTCTTCGATAATTTTCCCTGCTTTCTTCAGGACAAATTTCCCGCCCCAGGAGGTCTGTAACAGCAGTCCTGCCAGAACCAGGAGCAGAACCAGTCCGAGTAAAACCCAGCCAGCTAACTTAAAAAATTTACCCCTGTTACCTGTCCGCGACTTGTTTTCTTTTTCCATCGTGAGAATTATATGTTTAGAGTCCGGGTTGATTCAACAAGAAATGTGGTCAGCCAGCTGGTTTTTTTATAATGAGCTCCAGGTTGAGCTTTAGGTCCCGGGTCTGCGAAAATTTTTTATGGGGCCGGCCAGCGATTAAGGACCGTGCTGGCAAAGCTGCTCGGAGAGAATTGGGCTCGCCAACCCATCGGACAGAAAAAACGGCCCTAAGCCGGGTCTAACTTTTAAACAATCAACCTCGGTATCAGGGGATTAATCCGGGTGACAATTTCATAGCTGATGGTCCCGGCCAGGCTGGCCAGCTGGTCAGCCTGGATTTTTTCCTTCCCCTCGCTGCCAAGCAGGGTTACGGTATCTTCGAGCTTGACTCCGGGAATATCGGTGATGTCGACCATGATGAAGTCCATGCAAACCCGGCCCCTGACCTGGGCTCTTTTTCCTTTGATTAAAACATAGGCAGAATTAGACAGGCTGCGGTCATAGCCATCATAATAGCCGACCGGGATTATGGCCAGCCTGGTCGGCCGGGTGGTCCGGTAGGTGCAGCCATAGCCGATATAGGCTCCGCGAGGCACCGCTTTTATCTGCGCTACCCTGGCCCGCCAGCTGAGAACCGGCTTGAGCTTCAACGGCTCCTGGCCCCGCAGGCGGCAGGAAACCAGGGTTTCCCGGGACGGCCAGAGACCGTAAAGCCCGATGCCCACCCTGGCCAGGTTAAAATAAGTTTCCGGGAAAAGGATGGCCGCAGCCGAGCACGACATATGCTTGACCGGAACGTCAAGCCCGCTGGCCTGGAGAAACTTTACGGCCTGGAGGAAATTATCAAGCTGATAGCGAGGATAGTAATCATCGGTTGTGTCCTCGATGTTGGCAAAGTGTGAGGAAACACCTTCCACCTTCACTTCCGGGGTTTTCTTAAGCCAGCTCAGGAAACTTCCCAGTTTATTTATCGCTATTCCCTGACGGTTGGTTCCGGTTTCAATTTTTAAATGAACCAGGGCTGGCTTGTGCAGCTTCCTTGAAGCCGCCGCCAGCGCCCGAAGGGTTTCCAGGTTATAAACCGTAACTCTGAGGTCGGCTCCGACCGCTTCTCCGGCCTGGGCCAGAGGCAGGTAGCCAAGGATTAGAATCTTCTGGCGGAAACCAGCCTGCCTCAGGGCCAGACCTTCTTCCAGGCTGTGAACGCCGAACCAGTCTATCCCGGCTTCCGTTGAAAGCCGGGCTATTTCCAGCAGGCCATGTCCGTAGGCGTTGGCTTTGATTACCGCCATCAAGCCGGTTGGCCCCAACCTTTTCTGGAACTCCCTGACGTTGTGAAGAAAGGCCTGGCGGTTTATTTCCACCCATTGCACCAGGGTTGGTTCAGCTCGCATGCTCTTCTCCCTCGCTCCCCGGCCCCCTGGACTCAGACCAGGAGCCTGGCTCTTTCGCCGAGAATTTTCTGGAATTCTTCCCGGCAGTAGATGATATCCTCCCGGTCGACCCCGGTTGAAATCAGCCCGACCTTGGTCTCCAGGGTATCCTCCAACCAGTTCAGATAATCCAGGAAGCCTGAGGGCAGACTGGCCCAATCCTTCTGGCGGTGAATTGACCTGGACCAGACGGGGAAACTGCGGTATTCTGGCTCCACCTTTTCCAGAATCCAGGGTTCTGAAGGAAAATCTTTTACCAGACTTCCTTTATAACGATAGGCGTAACAAGCCTTGATCTCGGTCAGCTCTTCCAGCACATCGGGCTTGGTCAGGGCAATCAGGTCAACGCCGTTAATCCGGCAGGCATAACGCACGGCCACGGCATCAAACCAGCCGCACCTTCTGGCCCGGCCGGTGGTGGCCCCAAATTCATCACCTTTCCTGGCAATCAGGGCCCCGGCCTCATCCTTGAGCTCGGTGGGAAAGGGGCCGCTGCCCACCCTGGTGGTATAGGCCTTGGTGATTCCCAGAACTCCGGTGATGTCCCTGGGACTGAGGCCCAGTCCGGTGCAGACCCCACCCGCGGTGCAGCTGGAGGAAGTCACATAAGGATAGGTTCCGTGGTCCAGGTCCAGCAGGGCGCCCTGGGCTCCTTCAAACAACACCGATCGGCCGGACTTAATCTGCTGGCTGAGAAAAACCGAAACGTCAGCGATATAAGGCGCCAGCTTTTCGCCCAATGCACTGTATTCTTCCAGGATGGGTTCCACCTGGAGAGGCTGATAACCGAAGACCTCAAAAATCTTGTTCTTAATAACCAGGCTGGCTTCAATCTTCTCTTTCAAAATTTCCGGTTCCAGCAGGTCGCCAACCCGAATGCCCCAGCGGGCTGCTTTGTCTTCATAGCAGGGCCCGATGCCCCGGCAGGTGGTGCCGATCATCTTCTGCCCCCGACTCTGCTCGGCAATTTTTTCCAGCAACGGATGGTAAGGCATGATTACCTGGGCCGAGCGACTGACCAGCAGGCGGCCCGGCTTAATATCAACCCCCAGAGCTTCAAGCTCCCCCAACTCTTTGAAGAAAGCCTGGGGACTGACCACCAGGCCATTACCGATAACACAGATTTTATCCGGATGAAGGATGCCTGAAGGTATCAGGTGCAGCACAATCTTTTTTCCGCTGAGATAGACCGTGTGACCGGCATTATGCCCGCCCTGGTATCTGGCGACGATGTCAAAGGCCGGAGCCAGGAAATCAACCACCTTGCCCTTACCCTCGTCGCCCCACTGGGTCCCGAGAACCAGGAGATTGGCCATGTTGTTATCCTCTTAAAAGAATCTTTCCGTCCGGGATTTCAGGAAAAAACCCGGGGTATTCTACCAGATTTCCAGAGCCGTATAAAGTTTTCAGAAGACAAAGCCAACCTGGACCAAAAGAACATTATCTTTGAGTTTGAGTTCTTTTTCTTTATTCCAGTCATATTCCAGCTTGGCATAAAAATTGGCAGCCAGGTCCCACTTTAAGCCAACGGCCGACCTGGTTTTTTTGACCATGGTTTCCAGGAAAATGTTGAGCGGCGGAGCCTGGTGGTCGTCTATAAGGGCTTCCGGCAGGTCTGATTTTTGATAGCTGTAATAGAGACGGAAACTCTTGAAAAGCATGCTGACGGTGAGATAATAGCCCTCAAAATTTACCTTCTTGTTAAGAAAAGGATGATCGTAGGCAGTCTGGGTATATTCCCCCCTGACCTCCCACTCCGGCGTGAGCCAGAGCAGGTCCAATCCCCGGAACTGAACATCCTTGGTCCCGTCAGGGTCATATTTACCGTTATATATTGAGCCCCCGATTTCAACACCCTGTCCGAACCTCAACCCCAGCCGGCCGCCCATCGCCTTATCTTTGTTGGTATCGGTCAGCCTGGTTTCCAGATAGCCCTGGCTATCAGCGGATAGCCCGTTTATAATATAAGCCGAATAATAAAAGATGGCATAATTGCCCTGCAGGCAGACTCCCAGGTCCTGCCAGCGGTATGGAAAAAAATGGAAGACCAGCGGCCGAAAAACGGTGGGATTCTCGTGGGGCCGACCCGACCAGTTAAAGCGGCCGAAAGGTATTTCAAATAAACCTATTTTCAGGGTAATTAGCTGGCTACCCTGAAAATTCAGGTAGGCCTGAGCCAGGCTGAAATCCTGGCGTGATTCTACCCGGCCTTCGGCCACAAAACTCAGGCTGCCGGAAATAACCCCGGAAACGGCCAGGCCGCCGTTAAAGTTGGCAAAAGTTCCCCGGGGATAATATCCCTCGGCCTGGCTTTTCAGGTATTCAAAGGAAAAATAGCCGCTGGCTTTTATCTGGGCCGACAGGCCTACCGATAGCCAGGCTACCAGGATTATCAGGATTACGAGTTTGATTTTAGACATTAGCCTCTCCCGCCAATTACTATAAAACACCGTTTCTCAATTTTCCTGAAAGAGTCTGGAAAAATCGAAGCTGTCTTCTAAAATCTGGCTCTTGAATTCCCCGATTTTCTTTCCGGACTGAATAAGGCGGCTGATTTCCTGGGCCCCTTTCTTGGTGCCCAGCCAGATAGCCCCGACTACCGAGTCGTCTTTAAGCACCAGCTTCTTGTAAATTCCGAGTTCTGGTTTATACTCGGTCAGGGATTCATAGCCTTTTTCTTCCGAAGCCACCAGCCCGATGGAGGTCAGGTAAACACCAACCACTTTGAGGGTGCTGGCTGGAATCGTCCCTTCATACTTCTTGCTCTGACCGCAGAGGTTATAGGCCAGGGTTCGGGCCTGGTCAAAGGCCGCCGGAATCAGTCCATAGACCCGGCCCCGGTGCTCGGCCACATCGCCGGCAGCATAGATTCGTTCCTGGCCGGTCCTGAGGTAATCATCAACCAAGACTCCTCGCCCGCAGGGCAGACCGGCAGTTCGGGCCAGGTCCAGCCTGGGCTTGACTCCCGCCGCTACGATTACCACCCCGGCCGGAATGGTCTGCCCATCCTTCAAACGAACCCCGGTCACCCGGCCTTCCCCAAGAATCTCACCAGCTTCCTGGCCGATGAAAAATTTTATTCCGGTCTTTTCCAGGCTGGTCTGCAACAGGCCGGCGCCGGTTTCATCGAGCTGCCTGGGTAGCAGCCGGTTGAAGACTTCAACTACCGAGAGCCGTTCCACACCCCTCATTCTAAGGGCCCTGGCCAGTTCCAGCCCCAGCAACCCACCACCCAGAATTACTACTTCCGGCCCGGACTTGATAGCTTCCAGCAATTCCAGGACATCCTCCAGCGTTCTGATGGTGAAGATGCCATCCTTATCCAGGCCGGGAAGAGGCGGAGTGGCCGGACAGGCGCCGGTGGCCAGGACTAAATAATCGGCTGTGAGTTTCCGGCCATCCTCAAATTCCACGGCCGGCCCGGAAGGATCAATGGCAGTGGCTCTTACCCCCAGCTGAATCTGCAGCCTCTGTCTTTCGGCCCAGCCCTCGGCAAAAGCAAACACTTTTTCCAAGGGAATCAGTCCAGCCAGAAAATCGATCAGGTTGGGCCTGGGGTAATAGGGGTACTTTTCCTCGCCACAGATTATTATGTCCGCGGCTGAATCAAGTTCCCGGATGGTCTTGCCGCTAATGGTCCCGGCCAGCCCGTTGCCGAGAATGACGACTCGCATCTGGATAACTTTCAGCTCGCTTCTGACAGTTTATTCTTTACGATAATTTCTGAAAAAACTCCTTGCCCACGCCGCACTGGGGACAGACCCAGTCATCCGGCAATGATTCAAACGGGGTGCCGGGCGGGATGTTGTGTTCGGGGTCCCCGACTTCGGGGTCGTAGACATAACCGCAGGCTGTGCATTCCCATTTTTCCATCTTCAGTTTTCCTCCTTTCTGTTAATCCCTATTATAAACTACCTGAGAATTAAAACAACTGAAAATTGGGTTCCCGGCCGCGACTGATTTCCAGGAGTTTTTCCTTCAACCGGCAATTGCGTTGAACTGGTTTGTCATTTTTTATAGCAATGTGAAGAGCCCGGTAGGAACCGATGATGATGCTCAACTTCCGGGCCCGGGTCAGGGCAGTGTAGAATAAATTCCTCTGCAACATTATGTAATGCTGGGTCAGCAGGGGCATGACCACGGCCTGGTATTCATTGCCCTGAGCCTTGTGAACTGAGATGGCATAGGCCAGCACCAGGTCGGCCAGTTCCTCTTTCTCGTATGAGACCAGCCGGCCGTCGAAATCCACCAGCAGCCCGAATCGTTCCGGGTCAACCTGGACCACCGTTCCCAGGTCCCCGTTGAAAACTTCCTTGTCGTAATCATTCCTGACCTGCATAACCTTATCCCGAACCCGAAATTCCTTATGACCGACTTTCAGACCATGACTTCCTGGATTCAGGGCTTTCTGCAGTTCCAGGTTCAGGTTATCCACCCCGGCCAGCCCGCGGTACATCGGCGTTATCACCTGGATCTGGGTAGATAGCGGGCTCAAACCCAGGCGGCGGGGAATATTATGCTGGCAGAGTTTGAGAATCAGCTGGAACACCTTGGCTTCGTCTTCCTGGTGGAAAAAATAAAAATCAGATTCTGGGTCGCCCCGCCGGGGATAAACCAGGGGTTGTCCGCGGTTTATTCTATGGGCATTGACCACGATCAGACTCTCTTCGGCCTGGCGGAAAATTTCCTCCAGCCTGATGACTTCAACCAGACCGGAATCGATTAAATCCCTGAGCAGGTTCCCGGGACCGACCGGAGGGAGCTGGTCCTTATCACCCACCAGAATCAACCTCATTTCTGGAGGAACTGCCCGCAGCAGGTGGTACATCAGCGGCAGGTCAACCATGGAAACCTCGTCAATTATTAGGGCTCCACCTTTAAGCGGATAATTCGGGCCTCGCTTAAATCGCCCCTCTTTAGGCTGGAATTCCAGCAGGCGGTGAATGGTCTTGGCTTCTCGCCCCGTGGTTTCAGCCAGGCGCTTGGCCGCCCGCCCGGTGGGAGCAGCCAGCAGAATTCTTTTCTGCCAGCTCTCGAATATTTCCACCATGGCCCGGACGATTGTAGTCTTACCGGTGCCCGGGCCACCGGTGATGATGATGATCTTTTTCTGCAGGCTGCTGATAATGGCCTTTTTCTGCTCGGGTGAAAACTGCAGGCCTGTTTTTTTTTCCACCTCGGCTATTTTTTCTTCAGGAGAAAAATCGGGTGGGGGCGCAGACTGGGAAGCCAGGCGGGAGATGATCCGGGCCACTTCTTCCTGGGCCTGGTAGAAAAAGGGAAGATAAAGCCCGGAACTGCTGTCCACCACTTCCCGGATAAGAGCCCGTTGGCTCAACAGCTCCTCCAGAGCCTGCTCCACCCGGGCCGGGCCCACCTGTAATTCCTGGCAGCATTTCTCCCGGACTTCCGACTCGTCCGAAAAAACGTGGCCCTGTTCATTATCCTTTTCCAGAAGATAAAGAATAAAAGCCTTGACTCTTTCCAGGGAATCGGCCGGCAGTCCCAGCTTCAGGGCAATCTGGTCGGCTGTCTTGAAGCCAACTCCCCAGATGTCCAGGCACAGTTGATAGGGATTCCGCTTCAGGACTTCAAAGGCAGCCTGGCCGTAGGTGCGGTAAATCTTGTAGGCCAGGGTGGTGGAGATTTGATGAGCCTGGAGGAAAATTATCAGGTCCCGAATTTCGCGGTGCTCTTCCCAGGACTTGAGAATTTCTGTCAGTTTTTTCTGGCCGATGCCCTCCACTTCTCTCAACTTTTCCGGCGAGTCGTTGAGAATCTCCACCGTCCGTTGGCCGAACTTCTGGACAATCCGTCCAGCCAGCACCGGGCCCACTCCCCGGATCAGGCCCGAAGCCAGGAATCTTTCCACTCCGCTGACCGAGCTGGGCAGGGTCAGGCTGAATGATTCCATCTGGAACTGGGGGCCGAACCTGGCGTTCTTTTCCCAGCGGCCGGTCAGTTTCAGGCATTCCCCGGGCGAAAGCGGGGGGAAGTTGCCAACGACGGTGATCTCTCCGTTTTCGGTTTTGATCTTGAAAACGGTATAGCCGTTTTCCGGGTTGTAAAAAATTATCTGTTCAACCGTTCCTTCAAGGCATTCCATCGGCTGTCAGGTTCTCCATAATAAGACCATCAGTCGGCTTTCAGAATGACCGGATCTCCGGGTTCCAGGCCCAGCACTTCGGCCGCTGGCCTCTTGAAAAGAGCTATTTCCAGCAGCCCCAGGCTGTTGATGATAAAGAACGGCTGGTCCGGGCCAGCAGAGGAATAGGCGGCGGCCATCTCTGAGATCTTTTTCTTCCCGGCCAGCAGCACCGGGTTGGCCCCGCGGTTGCGGTCGAGAAATTGAGCCACCAGTGGCTGACTCAAATTGGTGATCAGGTTGCCGAATTTGTCGCGGTAAAGAATCTGACCCTGGATTTCCCGGCTCTTTAACCGGGGTTCGGACAATTCCAAAAAGCGGGGCGAAGCGGCCGGACGCCCGAGTTCCGCGGGCGGCACACCCAGGCTCAGCCAGGCCGCCACCGGAGCCATCTTGTCGCGGCCCTCAAAGCTGGTCCGACGGTCGGTGAGATAAAACCGGCTTCCGGTTAACTCCAGGATTTCTGCTTTTTCTTCTTTATAAATCAGCGACAGGACACCGTTGTCCGGAGCGATAAAATAATGCTGCCCGGCCCTGACCAGGAGAATCCGTCGCTCGCTGCCCACCCCGGGATCAACCACCACCAGAAAGATAGTTCCGCGGGGAAAAAACCGGTAACAGGCCCAGATGATAAAGGCTGCGGCTTTGAGGTCGTAATCGGGAACCTCGTGGCTGATATCGACTATAGTACAATCAGGATTGATGGACAGGATGACTCCCTTGAGAGAGGCGACAAAGTAATCACGGTTGCCAAAATCGGTCAGCAACCCGACACAGCTCTTGCCCATTGCCTTTTATCCGGACTGAATAATCTTATTGCAGAAGGTGGAAAGGGGTCAACAGTTTTCTGGCGGAACGAGGCCGCGCTCAGAATATTACTTTCAGCATCCGCTTCCAGCGGGTCTTGAAAACAAAACGGAAAAATTTTCGGAATTTATCCTTAACCCCGTTTTTCTGGTAGGCATCCTTCTCAGCTTCGTAGGAAAAATAAATCAACCAGGGACGGCCCTTGATATAACTGGTTGGCAGGAAGCTCCAGTAGCGGCTGTCCAGACTGTTATCGCGGTTGTCACCCATGACAAAAACATGGCCGGGCGGCACCACCACCGGGCCGTAGTTGTCGCGGATGACATCGTCGTACTGGTAAAAATTACCCTTTTGAAAAATCTGGGCATCGTTGTGGACTTTATAGCGTTCTTCCAGAGGCTGGTCGTTGATGAACACCTCTTTATCTTTGATCTCGACCTTCTCCCCTTCCAGAGCAATTACCCGCTTGACAAAGTCCTTGCTCAGGTCCCGGGGCCACTTGAAAACCACGATGTCTTTTCTTTCCAGTTTCTTGGAAGGCAGGATGAAAGCCTCGACCGCATTCTGGGGCCGGGCATAGATGAACTTGTTGACCAGGAGAAAATCTCCGACCAGAAGCGTGGGCTCCATCGAGCCGGTGGGAATCTGGAAGGCCTGGACCACGTAGGTCATGACGAAAAACACGAAGACGGCCGTTTCGGCAATCAGCTCGAAATATTCACGGAAAAGGCTCTTTTCCCTTTTAGTCTTTTTTCCGGGCTCTTTTTCTTTAATCTCTTCTATTTCTTTGTCGAACTTTCTGCCAAGCATTACCATCGCTATCTTCCTTAATTTTTTGTTAATATACTCTAATTCAGGCTCTGGTTCAATACATATATATAAAGGAATGGCCCGGCCGCGCCCTTGACAGGATGGTTAATTAGGTTTTTACTAAAAAGATGATTATTTCCCTGTTCGGCTACCATCAAGCGGGCAAAACCAGCCTGTTTGAAATCCTGAGCCAGAGAAAAAAGGCCAGCCACCTGACCGGGGCCGAGGCCCGGACCGAAGTCCCCCGGGCTGTCTGCCAGGTGCCCGACGCCAGGCTGGACACCATCTCCTCTCTCTACCCGGATAAGAAAAAAGTCCAGGTCCATCTGGAAATAGAAGACTTTCCGGGGCTGGCTTCGGGCGATATTTCTACCAGCCAGTACCTGGGTCAGTTGCGTAAGGCAGACGGGCTGGTCCACGTGGTCCGGGGGTTTAAGGACCCGGCTATAGCCCATCCCCGGGGTAAAATCAACCCGGCTGAAGATATCCAGGCCATGACCGAGGAACTGATTCTTTCCGACCTGGTAATGGTCTGCGGCCGGCTGGAAAAACTGGAAAAAGACCTGCGGAAGATAAAAGACCCTGAAGCCCAGAAAGAAAAGGAACTGCTGGAGAAACTGAAGCCACTGCTGGAAGCTGGGGGCCTGGTCAAAGATTTTGCCCTGTCGCCCTCGGAGGAAAAAATGCTCCGGGGTTTTTGTTTTCTTTCCTTAAAACCCATCCTCCACCTGATCAACCTCGATGAACAGGACCTGGCTTACCTGGAAAATCCCGGGCTGCTCTATTCCGACCTCAAGCCCGACCTTCCGGTTCTGGCCTTCTGCGGCCGGATAGAAAAAGAATTGCTGGAGCTGGAAAACGAAGACCGGCAGCTTTTCATGAGCAGTTATGGCCTGACCGAAACCACCCCTGGCCGTTTTTTCCAGAAATTATACGAAGTGATGGAGTTGATTAATTTTTATACCATCGGCAAGGATGAAGTCCGGGCCTGGGCCATTAGAAAAAAAACCCCGGCGGTCAAAGCAGCCGGTGAAATTCATTCAGACATAGAAAAGGGCTTTATCCGGGCCGAGGTGGTGCCCTTTACCGAACTGGTCAAACATGGTTCCTGGCAGAAAGCCAAAGAAGCTGGCCTGCTAAGGCTGGAGGGCAAAGATTACCAGGTCCAGGATGGAGATGTTATCTATTTCAGGTTCGCCCCATGAACAACACTTTCAAGATTACGGCCCGGGATGCCTCCTGCCAGGCCAGGACCGGAATCCTGGAGACGGTACACGGCCCGGTGGAAACACCGGTCTTCATGCCGGTGGCCAGCCAGGGAACGGTTAAAGCTTTGACCCATAAAATTCTGGAGGAACTGGACTGCCAGCTCATCCTGGTCAATTCCTACCACCTTTTCCTGCGACCCGGGGTGGATTTGATAGAAAAGATGGGTGGCCTGCACCGCTTCATCTCCTGGCCCAAGGCTATTCTGTCCGATAGCGGCGGCTTCCAGGTTTACAGCCTGTCACCCCTGGTCAAAATCAGCGAAGAAGGAGTCAGGTTTTCCTCCCACCTCGACGGCAAGAAGATTTTCCTGACGCCGGAAGAAGCGGTCCGCATTCAGGCCAGGCTGGGCACTGACATCATGATGTGCCTCGACTATTTTCCTCCTTATCCCTATTCCGAGGAACAGGTGGCTCACTCCGTGGAGCTGACCGGGCGCTGGGCCAGGCGCTGCCGGGAGGAATTCGACCACCTCCAACCCGGGACCCAGCTCTGGGGTATCACCCAGGGCGGGGTTCTCTGGCCTTACCGCGAGAAAAGCATCGAGGACATTACCGCCTGCGATTTTCATGGCTACGCTCTGGGCGGGCTGGGAATAGGAGAACCGAAATCTCAGCTTTACGAAATACTGGAAAAGTCCAACCGGCTGCTGCCCGAAGACCGTCCCCGTTACCTGATGGGCATGGGTTACATTGAGGATATACTGGAGGCGGTTGAACGAGGGGTGGATTTCTTCGATTGCGTCCTGCCCACCCGCAATGCCCGGAACGGTACCCTGTTTACCAGTGAGGGCCGGATTGCCATCAAGAACCAGAAATATGCCGCTGACCCGAGGCCTCCAGACCCCAGCTGCCAGTGCTATACCTGCCAGAATTTTTCCCGTGCCTATCTCAGGCACTTATACGAGCGGAATGAGATAAGTTCGGCCATCCTGAATACCATTCACAATTTGTATTATTATCTTGACATATTTAAAAAAATAAGGCAAAGTATTCAATCTAATTCATTCCAGTCACTCAAGAAAGCAATCATAGAGAAAAATTTAAGTGAATAGGATAGAGAGATGAGTTTTTTAACCTTAGTCAGCCTGTCAGGGCAGCAGGCTACCCCCGCCGGCCAGGGCAACATGCTGGTCGGACTCCTGCCCTTCATCCTGGTTTTTGTCATCTTTTACCTGCTGATCATCATGCCCCAGAGAAAGAAACAGAAACAGCATCAACAGATGGTGGCCAACCTCAAGCCCGGCGACCGCGTCATCACCAGCGGCGGCATCTTCGGGACGGTCATGGACGTCCATCCCGACCGGATTGAGCTTAAAATTGCAGCCAACGTCAAGGTGGACATCCTGAAAAGTGCCGTAGCCATCATCCTGACCGACAAGGAAAAAACAGAGGTCAAAGAATCCAGCTGACTGTCTCCAATCAAATCCAGAAGAGAGATTAATCAAGATGAAAAAGAACTTACAATGGAAACTGGCTCTCATCGTAGCGGTTATCGGCCTGTGCCTCTTTCTGATTTATCCCCCAAAAGATAAAATCAAGCTCGGCCTGGACCTTAAAGGCGGCACCCATCTGGTCCTCCAGGTGTTAACGGAAGATGCCATCAACGTGGAAACGGACCAGCAGCTGTCCCGGTTTGAAGAAGTATTCAAGAAAAACAGTATCACCTACCTCGAAGCCAACAAGGAAAAGCCAGGGAGATTTTATTTTCGGGGAATTCCGGTTGACCAGGAAGGAAAAGTCCGGGACCTGATCGAACAGTACACCAGGGACTGGGACTATTCTTTCAGCGGCGACCGCCTGGTTTTCAGTCTGAAACCGGTAGCTGCCCAGTACCTGAGAGACCTGGCTGTTACCCAGACCCTCGAAACCATCAGGAACAGGGTGGACCAGTTTGGCGTGGCCGAACCCATCATCCAAAGGCAGGGTTCGGACAGGATAGTGGTGGAACTACCCGGAATTGAGGACCCGGACCGGGTCAAGAACCTGATCAAAGTTACGGCTGTGCTGGAATTCAAGCTGGTTAAAGCCGGGCCGGCTCCTGACGAGGAAACCCTGCTCCGGGAATTTGGCGGTAAGGTTCCAGATGATGCCGAGGTGGTAAAATCGGACCCCAAGCGGGGAGTCCAGGGTTACTACCTGGTAAGCAAGGTGGCCACTGTCACCGGAAAAGACCTAAGAACTGTCAGGCGAGGAGTCGACGAGTGGAATAACCCCGCGGTTCACTTTACCCTGAACCCCGACGGGGCCAAGAGGTTTGAACAGGTAACCGGTCAGAATATCGGCAAGCAGCTGGCCATCATCCTGGATGGGCGGCTGCAATCGGCCCCGGTGATTGAAGCCAGAATTTCCGATTCTGGCATCATCCAGGGAAGGTTCACCCCGGAAGAAGCTGATGACCTGGTGGTCATTCTCAAGGCCGGAGCTTTGCCGGCCGGAATCAAGTACCTGGAAGAAAGAACCGTCGGACCGTCTCTGGGATCGGATTCTATACGCCAGGGCTTAATCTCCGGTCTGGTCGCCATCTTTGCCGTAATGCTGTTTATGATTTTCTACTACCGGCTGGCCGGACTGAACGCCATCATTGCTCTTATTCTGAACGAAATCATTATTTTTGGAGCCATGGGTTACTTCAAAGCCACCCTGACTCTCCCTGGCATCGCCGGTATCATCCTGGGTATCGGCATGGCCGTCGATGCCAACGTTCTGATTTTCGAGCGAATTAAAGAAGAAATAGCCGTCGGCAAAAATATTTCCAGTTCTATCGCCACTGGCTTTTCCCGGGCCTTCTCCGCCATCTTTGATTCTAACCTGACCACCATTATTTCAGCAGTCTTCTTGTTTCAGTTCGGGACGGGCCCGATCAAGGGTTATGCCGTAACCCTGATCTGCAGCCTGGTGGCCAACCTGTTCACCGCGGTTTTTGTGTCCAGATTTATTTTTGATGCCTTTGTTCCTACTACTGCCAAGAGGTTGAGTATTTAAAATGCAAATCTTCAAAAAAACCCCAACCATCCAGTTCTTAAAATACAAATGGATCGCCCTGGCCGTCACCCTGATAATCGTGGTGGCCGGACTGATCAACATTCTGGCCGGAAAGGGACTAAAGCTGGGCGTGGATTTCGGAGAGGGCACCCTGATCAGGGTTAAATTCAGAGAACCGGTTTCGGTGTCCGAAATCAGAAAACTTCTGTCCGAAGTCGGCCTGGGAGACAGCGTCATTCAGGAAACCGGTAAGGAGAGCCGGGAATTCCAGATCCGGACGATGGAAAGGCGGACTACCACCCAGGAACAGGAAATTGAAAGCCATCAAATCCTGGCCGACCGGGTTATTCAAGCCCTGCAGAGAGAAGAGGACCGGCAGAAACTGGCCCAGGGATTGCTGGACCTGAATAATATCGACCGGAATTCCCTGACCAATCTGTTGCGGTCTGTTGTCCCGGAGGAGGCTGAAAACCTGGCTAATAAGATCATAGATTACCGTACCCTCAACGGGATCATCAGCAGCTGGGATGACTTAAAAAAAGAACCGCTCAATCTTTCGCCGGAAATCGTCAGCCAGCTTCAGAATAGGACCTTCCTGGGGAACATGACGGTTTTAAGCCGGGAAACGGTGGGCCCCCAGGTGGGCAAGGACCTGAGGAAGAAAGCCACCCAGGCTATTGTCTGGTCTCTCATCGGCATGCTTGCCTACATCGCTGTCCGCTTCAAAGGCATAGAATACGGTGCGGCAGCCATTTTCACCCTTACCCAGGACGTCCTAATTACCCTGAGCATTTATTCCTTTACCAGCCGCGAAATCAATCTGCCGATTATAGCCGGGCTGCTGACCATCGTCGGTTTTTCCATCAATGATACTATAGTTATATTCGACCGCATCCGGGAACTCAGAAGGACCATGAGGAGAGAGTCTCTGGAAAATATCATGAACCTGTCCCTGAACCTTAACCTCTCCCGGACTTTGATCACATCGGGTACGGTTTTCCTGACTGTTCTTTCTCTTTATATTTTCGGTGGTCAGGTAATCAACGATTTTGCTTTTATCATGCTGATAGGCACCATTGAAGGCGTCTATTCCACCATCTTTCTCTCCTGCCCGGTGGTCCTGTTCTGGAACCAGTATTTCAAGAAGAAAAAATTGCATAAATAATTAAATTTGACTTGTAAAATAGAGAAAATTAATTTATACTTTAATCTAACCTAATCCATAGCGTGAGGTTTAACATGCCAGAAGCAAAGAGGCCTAAACAGGGAGAAGAGTTGCCTCAACTCTTCAAAGATTCCTTTTTTAGGGCCGAGTCGGGGATCAAGAGAAAAGCCATTGCCCTGCCGATCGCTATCGTCCTCCATCTTATCTTTGTAGCTGCGGTAATTGTTATCCCTCTTCTTTCTACTGACCAGCTCCCGAAAGTCGAAGTTTACAGCGCCTTCCTGGCTCCCCCACCGCCACCCCCACCGCCACCCCCACCGCCAGCCAAGAGAAAAGCTACTTCCACCAGAACTATCAAAGCTGTCCAGGCCACAACCTCAGTTGAGCCAGGCCGCCTGGTAGCCCCGGTTGATATCCCGGATCAGATTGCTCAGGAAGCAGTGTCCGACATCGGAATTGAAGGCGGCGTCGAGGGTGGAGTTGAAGGCGGCGTCATCGGCGGCGTCCTGGGTGGCGTCGTCGGAGGTGTTCTGGGCGGCGTCGTCGGAGAAGTTGAAGAACCGGTCAGAGCCATTGGCGAGATCAAGCCCCCCAAGCTCATCCACAAGGTTGATCCGGTTTATCCTGAAATTGCCCGCCAGGCTCGAGTCGAAGGTATCGTCATTCTTGAAGCCATCACCGATATCTACGGCCGGGTGCAGTCGGTCAAGGTTTTAAGGTCAGTTCCCCTGCTCGACCAGGCCGCCATCGATGCGGTCAAACAATGGGTCTACGAGCCGATGATTATCAACGGCCGTCCCCGCGGTGTTATCTTCACCGTCACGGTGACTTTTAAGCTAAAGTAAGAAAAGCTAATAATGGCTTTCGATATTTAAAAGGAGGTTTTAGTCATGCAATTCGGTTTGATTGAAATGTGGCAGGCCATGGGAGTTGTGGCAAAAACAGTTGCCATCATCCTGATTCTCCTGTCGGTTATCACCATCTATCTGTTCATTGAGCGTCAGCTGGTCTTCGCCCGCGCCAGGAAAAAATCACTGGCTGTGGCTCCCAAGCTGGCTGAACTGATGAAGAACGGACAGCTCAAAGAAGCAATGGCCCTGGCTTCCAAGAAAGAATTCAAAACCAGCCACCTGGCCAGAGTAACCGCAGCTGGCATTGAAGAATTCATGGGCGCCAAAGAGTCCAATCTGTCCATAGAGGAGCAGATTGAGTCCGCTCAGAGAGGCTGCGACAGAGCGCGTTCCCTCTTTACCCAGGAACTTAAGAGAGGCCTGAGCGTTATGGCCACCATCGCCACCTCCTCTCCCTTCATCGGATTGTTCGGAACCATCTTCGGAATCATCAACGCTTTCCGTGGAATGGCCATGACTGGTTCCGGTGGAATCGGAGCGGTGGCTGCCGGTATCGCTGAAGCTCTGGTGACCACAGCCTTCGGTATTGCCGTGGCTGTTATCGCCCTCTGGACCTTCAACTCTCTGAATACCAAGATTGAGGTCTACAACACTGAGATGGAAAATACCACCTCTCAGATTGTTGACTACTTCATGCGGACTTCCGGCAAGTAAGCTCTGGATGTTTGAAATTTATTAAGAGAGGAAAACAATGGGTTTCACAGTATCAATGAACGGCAAAGAAACCGTAAAGTCTGAACCCAATGTTGTTCCTCTTTGTGACGTTCTCCTGGTCCTTCTGATCATCTTCATGGTGGTCACACCGCTGGTTCAGAAGGGTGTCGATGTCCAGTTGCCCTCGGCTCTGAATACCACCCAGATGCCCGATAACCCTGACGTCGTTCTATCCATCAAGGCTGACGGGACCCTTTTCCTGAAAGAGCAGAGAGTGGCCCTTGACGGACTGACCATGGCCCTGGAAGAAGCCTTCCTGACGGCCGCAGAAAAGAAACTCTACATCAGGGCTGACGCCAACCTGGAATTCGGCAAGATGATCGATGTCATCGATATGATCCGTGAAGCCGGGATTGAACTCGTCGGAATAATCACAGAGAGGAAAGCGACTGAGGGTGAATAAGACCCCGTAATTTCCTTAGCCTTGCCAGGGAAAGGGGAAGGCGAAATTTCGCCTTCCCCTTTTTATTTTCTCTAAAAATTCCCGCCAGACCTCAACCGATTCCATACAGAGATATATTTTATCTTCCGCCCGGTAGGCAGCCAGCATCTCCCCTAATTCTCTATACAGTAAAAGTCGCACCGGCCGTGGATAGCGGTACTTGCCCTCGGCTGAGCGGATAAATTCCTGCTCGCACATCCGGCTCTCCGGGAAGCGTCTCCTGGCCACCGGCAACAGGGCCGCAGGAAAACGCAGGCTACCCAGGCTGACCCAGGTTATGGCTTCAACTGGAATAACTTTGAAAATCTCAACCACCAGGCGTTCATAATCAGCCTGCCAGCCCGGATAGTGAAGAATCGGGTCAAAATGGAAGCCCACCCTATAGCCATGAATGACCGCTTTGGCCGCCGCCCGTAATCTTTCCCTCAAACTGGCTGTCCCCTTTTCTTCCGAAGCAATGATGGCTTCGGGGTTGAGGGACCAGGACAGGACCACATTGTCAGCAGGCTTAATTTCCAGGAGCGGCCGGATATGGTCGGATTTGCTCTTAAGCTCCAGCCAGAACCTGTCCTGTCCCCGGAAGGCCTCAACCAAGAAAATAGAGTTTTCCGTCAGTTCATCCAGGGCCAGGGAGTCGGCCAGTTCTCCCGTCCCCAGCCGGATTATCCCGTCAGCCTTTCTCTGAAAAAAACTCTCCAGTTCCGCCCGCAACTTCTCCCGGTTGACGTTTACCGTCAGCGGCTGCCAGTTCAGGTACTGCTGCAGGATACAATAACTGCAGTCAAAAGGGCAGTTGAGGTCAAGGTCTATTGTCCAGTAGCCACAGCCCACACTTCCTGGGGTGCAGGGGCAGGGACGGATAAAAGATTTTTGCTCGGTAATAAAAAGATGTTGTTTGCTTTCCCCCACCGGGTCGGGAGAAAATCGGAACTCCCTTTTAACCGGCTCCAGACCGGCTACCATCTCAACCGGAACACCGGGCAGCTTGTCCAGCAGACGGCTGGTCAGGGTGGCCTTTTCTACCTTTTGGTCCACCCAGATTTTTTTTATTCGCTTCCGGTTCATCAATCCCCTACGTAGTGCAGGAGTTCAAATATCCCGTCCCACTCCGGGCGGGCCAGTCTTTCTGAAAGGTCTTTTATTACTTCCTTTAACTGCCGGGTGCTATCAACTTCCAGGGCAACTTTCAGCGATGGTTTTTCCAGGGTACGGTCGAAGTCCAGGGATATTTCGGATGGAAGTTCCAGTTTCTTTATCCGGTCAGAAATGGCCTCATTCAGTCGCCAGACCGTCGGCGAGCTGAGCTTTCTCAAGACTGATATCAGCATTCCGGCTGCCTCAATCTTTCCGTCAAGCAGCCGCCTGACCGCCTCTCCAATCTCCTCATCCCGGGCCAGCTCTTCCAGGCTTTTTTCCGTCTTTCGCTTCAGCGAATAAAAATTTTCAATTATTTCTTTTTGCTGGCTATGAGTGAGCTTTTCCACCAGCTGGAGGAGCCAGAGCCTTTCTTCCTGAGGAAAAGTGACCAGTAATTCGGCCGTCCCCAGTTTCCAGTCCTTCCTGTGAATGACTTCCAGCCATCTTTCCAGGCCAGAAATCTCCAGTAGAATTTCCAATGTTTTTTGCTCAGGGGGTATTTCCAGGTCGGGAAGAAGATTTTCTATGATATCAGCCGGACGCAGCCCGAAATCATGGAACTTTCTGACAGCCAGGGATTTTTCGGCCAGCGAAAATGGCCGCCGACTGAAGTTAATAGAAAAGGACAGAAAGAAGATCTCAGCGTCGTCCGCCTGGTCGTCTATTTCCAGGGCCAGCAATTCCTCCAGGCCACAGACCCTGGCCGCTTCCACCCTTTTCCAGCCGTCAACTAGAACCGGCTTTCCTTCCCGGTAAGTTATTAACACCGGTTGCAACACTCCTATATGTTTTACCGAACGCAGGAATCTTTCTTCAACCGGGTTGAAGGTAAAACGAAAACGCCGGTCTTCCAGGTTAATTTCTGTCGGCTTGATTAGTCTGATGGCCATCTTAATCTCCCAGGGCAATTTTAAGACAGGTGGGAGCCCTTGTAAAACAGAAGTTCAGTCCATGGTGATTGCCTGAAGGCCAGATTTTTGATAATTTCAGAGGGTAAAATGAAAAGACAGCCTTCAATTACCAGGCCCGAATTCAACGGTCCCCCGCTGCCCGAAGGCCGCCTGTTCTTTCTGCCCTTTCTCCCCTCACCCGACCTGCCCCGAAGGCTGGCCGCCGTGGCCGGTGCCAGGCTAGAAGTCAGGCCAGGGCGATTATATTATCTGGAAAAGTGTGCCGTTCTTTGTGGGGCCCTGGGGGCGCCGGCCAGCATCATGGCTCTGGAAAAGATGCGGAATCTGGGCCTCAGAGAAATTTACCTGCTCAGTTATTGCGGTTCCCTGTCACCGGAGCTGGCCGCCGGGCAGGCCTTCGTTCCAGTCAGGGCTTTAAGCCAGGAAGGAACCTCCTGGCATTATGCCAGGCCGAGAGCTGGTTTCTATTTTCCGTCTGAAAAGCTGCTTAAGCGACTTAAAAAATTTCTGGCCCGGCAAAACCTGGCCTTCAGCCAGGGAACCATCGTTTCCACTGATGCTCCTTACCGGGAAACTGCTTTCTGGCTTAAAAGTCTCCAGAAGAAAAAAATCATGGCCGTGGACATGGAGATGTCAGCAGTCCTGTCCTGGGCCGCCTTCTACCGACTCCAGTCTGCCGGCCTGTTTATCGTGTCGGATGAACTTTTCAGCGGGCACTGGAAAAACTACAGTCGCAGCCAGCGGGTGCTGGAAGCCACGGCTGCATATTTCTATCCTCTGATTTTAGCCGCCTGATGGGAGGATTCAGATGAAACCAAAAGTGCTGTTAACCCATCCGCTTCTTCCGGAAGCTATGGACTACCTGGCCGGCGAGGTGGAACTGGAGCTGGCCACCAGGGAAATGCTCCTGCCCAGGTCGGAGCTGCTGGCCCGGATAGGCGATAAACAGGGCCTGCTGTGTTTTCTGACAGATACCATTGACCGGGAAGTGATGGACCGGGCCCCGGAACTCAAAGTCATTGCCAACTGCGCCGTCGGGGTTAATAACATCGACCTCCAAGAGGCCTGGAGCCGGGGTCTGCTGGTAACCAACACCCCTGAGGTGCTGACCGAATCTACGGCCGACCTGACCCTGGCTCTTATCCTGGCTACCACCCGGCGCCTGGTGGCCGCTGACCGTTTCTGCCGGGAAGGGAAATTCCGCGGCTGGCAGATAGACCTGTTCCTGGGCCAGGAACTATCCGGACGGACCTTGGGGATAATCGGTTTCGGCCGCATAGGTCGGGCTGTAGCCAGGCGGGCCCTGGCCTTTAACCTGAAGGTCATTTACCACGACCCTCAGCCACTCCAGCCTTCTCTGGCAAAAGAATTGCAGGTGGAATACCGGGAGCTGGATGAGCTTTTGCAGGAAGCCGATATCGTTTCCATCCATGCCAGCCTGACGCCGCAATCCTATCATCTAATTTCCCGTGACCGACTGCAGTTGATGAAAAGAACGGCCGTCCTGATTAACGTGGCCCGGGGTCCGATTGTTGAGGAGAAGGCCCTGGCTGAAGCCCTGGCCAGCGGCCGGCTCTGGGCGGCCGGACTGGATGTCTACGAAAACGAACCGGAAATCACTCCTGAACTGCTGGGGTTGGACAATGTCGTTCTCCTGCCCCATATCGGCAGCGCCACCTATGAGACCAGGAAGAAAATGTGTTTCATAGCTATTAAGAATTTGCTCCAGGGTTTGCGGGGTGAGCGTCCGGACAACCTGGTTGAGCCCTTCTGACAACCTCAGGTTTTCCTTTTTCTGGCGGAGGGATTGAGGCTGCCCGTTCGGTACCCTTCCAGGTCAAAAGTTACATAAGTCCAGCCCAGTTTTTTCAGCCGGTCTATGATTTTTTGGCGATTTTCCGGCTTGACCGCCAGGGAAATCTCTTCCGGCCGGACCTCAATTCTGGCCGTTTCCCCATGATGCCTCAGCCGGACCTGGGAAAAACCAAGTTTCTTCAAGAATGACTCCCCCCGGTCAATTTTTTCCAGCCATTCAGGCTCAACTGGCTGACCAAAAGGAATCCTGGTGGCCAGACAGGCGTTGGCCGGACGGTCCCAGTTGGGCAGGCTGAAGTGCCTGGCCAGCAGTCTGATTTCAGCTTTTCTGAGACCGGCTTCCTTCAGCGGGGACCTGACTCCGAGCTCCTGCAGAGCTTTTTTCCCTGGACGGTAATCAAGCTCATCATCCAGGTTGGACCCCTCAACCACACCAGCCAGTCCTTCTTTCCGGGCCAGGTCCAGCAACCGGCGGAAAAGAGCCCGCTTGCAGACATAGCAACGGAGCGGACTGTTCTTTTTGAATTCTTCAGCCAGGTAGTCATCCGACCTGACCGTGCGCAGAGGAACCCCCAGCTGCCTGGCTATGGACCGGGCTGTTCTGATTTCTTCCCGGTGAACGATGGGGCTATCCACCACAGCTGCCAGGACCTTGTTCCCGAGAGCCTCAACCGCCGCTCTGAGCAGGAGAGAGCTATCGACCCCACCAGAAAAGGCCACCAGCAGGCTTCCCTGAGGCTTCAGTATCCGGACCAGCCGCCGGTATTTCCTGAAAATACTTTCAGGGACTTTTGTCTCCCCTTTTTTCTTAACTTTCAAGCTGAGTATTCTCCTTAGCTTCCGGTCTGTTTATGTGCCAGCCCCGGTTTTCTTTTCCCCGGCCAGCTTTTCAACTTCTCTTACCAGGGCTTCAACAATTTCCGATTCTGGCATTTTCTTAAAAACCCGGCCTTTCTTAAAAATGACACCGACACTGCGGCCGCAAGCCACCCCGATATCGGCTTCCCTGGCCTCTCCCGGACCGTTAACCGGGCAACCCATGACGGCTACGGTCAGGCTGGCCTTGATTGGCGCCAGCCTTTTTTCCACTCTGGCCGCAATCTGCCGCAGGTTGACTTCCGTCCGTCCGCAACCGGGGCAGGAAATGAAGTTAAGACCCCGGCTTTCCAGGCCAAGGCTCCGGAGAATTTCATAGGCCACCTGGACTTCCCTTTCCGGCGGGGCGGTCAATGATACCCTGATGGTATCAGCCAGGCCTTCCCTGATCAACAGGGCCAACCCGGCCGCCGACTTGATGCTTCCCCGGAGCAACGGCCCGGCCTCGGTAATCCCGGCATGAAAAGGATAATTAACTTTATCGGCCAGCAATCGGTAGGCCTCGACTGTTCTCCAGATATCAGAAGCCTTCAGAGAAATTTTTATTTCATAAAAACCCAGCTCTTCCAGCTGCCGCACCTGGCGCAAAGCACTTTCCACCATTGCCTCGGCCGTGGCCTGCCCATACCTGACCAGCAGGTCTTTTTCCAGGGAGCCGGAATTGATGCCCACTCTGATGGCAATCTGTCTTTCAGCCGCCAGCCGGACCACTTCCCTGAGCTTTTCCCTGGAACCGATAGTCCCGGGATTGATTCTCAGGCCGTCGGCTCCGGCCTCTACGGCCATGATGGCCAGGCCCGGGTCAAAATGAATGTCGGCAATAAGAGGAATCTTAATCTTTTTCTTGATTTCCCTGATGGCCAGGGCATCTTCTTTCCCTGGAACCGCCACCCGGACCAGCCGGCAGCCTTCTTTTTCCAGTCTCTTAATCTGGGCCACGGTGGCCCGGACGTCGGCCGTTCTGGTCTTGGTCATCGACTGGACCACAATCGGGGCTCCCCCGCCTATGACCACAGACCCGACCCGGACAGGTCTGGTCTGTCTCCGCGGGAAAGTTGCGGTTTTCATTATTTATTCCAGTTCCGGTCAGAAAGGAATCAGGCTTTTCCAGCCGCTCGGCAGGCGCTTGACGATGTCGTTCAGGATGACAAAGACTATTATGAAGACAAAAATCACGAACCCGATCTGCATCCAGATTTCCCGCATCCTGGGGCTCAGGTCGCGCCTGATTATACCTTCAATCAGCAGCACAAAAATCTGCCCGCCGTCGAAAACAGGAATGGGCAGTAGGTTAAGGATGCCCAGCTGCAGGCTGATGATGGCAATCCAGCTCATCATGGCCAGCAGACCCATTTTCATGGCTGCATGGGACAGGCTGGCTATTTCAATCGGCCCGCCCAGCTGCCTGGTGGAAGCCTGACCGGTAAACAGGTCCTTTAAGAAATTGAAAACCAGAAAAGTGTTCCTGGCGTTATCTTTCAGGCTCTGGCCTAGGGCGGCGAAAAACGGATATTTCCTGGTCACCGATTTAGGTCCCTGCAGGATGCCGATTTTCCCGACGTTGCCTTCTCTGCGGGGAACAACGGTCAGGTCCAGGGTCTGGCCCTGCCGCTCGATTGTTAGCACCAGCGGTTTCTCCGGATTGTCTTCAATTCGCTTAACGAAGTTGTAGAAGAAAACAGGTTCTCCGTTTACCGCCAGGATGATGTCCCCGGGCTGCAGACCGGCCCTGTCGGCTGGTGATCCGGAGTTGACCATCATAATCTGGGTCAGGATATAAGCCCGGAAACCGGCGTAGCCCATTTCATACCTGGTTATCTTATCGGTTCTCAGGGGAACTTGGAGAGTTTCTTCTCCCCTTCTGATGGTCACTATAATCTCTCTCTCTGGCTTGCTGCCCACGGCGATTTCCACGTCATTCCAGGTCTTAACCGCCCGGCCGTTAATTTCCAGGATTTCATCTCCCACCAGCAGCCCGGCTTTCTCCGCCGGCGAACCGGGGTCAATCCAGCCGATAACCGGTTTCTGTTCCTGGTATTCTGGGACCGTCACCCCGACCATGTTCAGGATGGCCACCAGCACGATGGCCAGCAGGATGTTCATAACCGAGCCCATGACCAGTATCAGGAAACGCTGGAAACGGTTCTTGGCCATGAAATCATCTGGAGAAAGGACCCGGTTCTTATCAAACAGGCCCTCTCCCAGCAACTTGACATAACCTCCCATAGGAATCAGACTCACCCGGTAGTCGGTCTGCCCCCGGCGCAGGCCGAACAGCCTTTTACCATAACCGAAGGAGAAGACTTCCACCCTGACTCCCACCAGTTTGGCCGTGAAAAAGTGCCCGAACTCGTGGACAAAGACCAGAATGCCGAAAACAATCAGGAAGGCGACGATGGTGCCGATTATTGTCATGTCATATTCCCTTTCGACTTCAGATATTTATGAGCCTGTTCCCGGGTTTCGGAATCAACCAGCAAAATCTCCTCCAGACTTCTTAAAGCCCGGGGCCGGTGGCGGCTTACACAATAGTTTACCACGTCATATATCTGTCCGAAACTGATGCTTTCTTCCAGAAAAGCCTGGACAGCTACCTCGTTGGCTGCATTCAGCACCACCGGAAAACTCAAGCCGGCTTTCAGGGCTCTGGTGGCCAGCCCAAAAAGTGGATATCTCTGTTCTTCCACCGGATAGAATTCCAGGTCCCGGATTTCAGTCAGGTTGAGTGACGGGAGTGGTGTGGGCCAGCGTTCGGGATAGCTCAGGGCATACTGGATGGGAATCCTCATATCGGTCTGGCTCAACTGGGCCAGGACCGACCCGTCCTGGAATTCCACCAGGGCATGAACGATGCTCTGGGGATGAATCATCACTCCCAGCTGCCAGGGCTGGAGATTAAAGAGCCAGCGGGCTTCAATCAACTCCAGGCCTTTGTTCATCAGGGTGGCTGAATCGATGGTCACTTTACGTCCCATTTTCCAGCGGGGATGCTTCAGGGCTTCAGCCAGGCTCTTACCAGTCAGTTCGGACAGCGGCACCCGGAAGAAAGGCCCACCGGAAGCGGTCAGATAAATTTTCCTGATGAATCTCTTGTTCTGCCCCCGGAGGCACTGGAAAATGCCCGAGTGTTCGCTGTCAACCGGGATGACCCGGCTGCCGCTGCGGGCGGCTGCTTTTCTGATTAAAGCCCCGGCCACAACCATCGATTCCTTGTTGGCCAGAGCCACATCTTTTCCCTTTTCCAGAGCCGCCAGGGTGGGCTTGAGCCCGGCAATGCCGGTGATGGCCGAAACCACCAGGTCGGTTCGCCGGCTGGTAGCAACCTCCCGGTAACCTTCGTCTCCATACAGGATTCTTATTTTCCGGCGGCCGAGCTTTTTCCTTAAGTCTCGGGCTTTCGCCTCGCTTTCCACGGCCACCAGCTCTGGCTTAAATTCCGCCACCTGCTCAGCCAGGAGCCCGGTGTTGCCGCCGGCAGCCAGGCCGGTTATTTCAAACCGGTCCCTGAAGGTCCGCACTACCTCCAGGGTGTTCTGGCCGATGGAGCCGGTGCTGCCCAGGATGGCCAGGTGCTTTTTTTTCTTGGTCATCAGTCTCAAGCTTTCTACCCGGTCATTTCATGATAAGAAGTTTCATCAAGTAATAGAAGACGGGAGCAGCCAGGGTGAAGCTATCGATTCTGTCCATTATCCCGCCATGACCCGGGACCAGGTTGGAAGAATCCTTGACGCCCGCCGCTCTCTTGAACAGGGATTCCAGAGGGTCAGCCACCTGGGCTGCGGCGTGGACCACGATGCTCAGAATGATAACTTCCAGCAGAGGAAATCTCGGCAGGAGCACAGTCCGGGCCAACCAGCCGCCGGCCGCCGCCCAGATTAACCCACCCACGGCCCCTTCCCAGGTCTTGTTGGGACTGGCGATGGGCGTCATCTTATGGCGCCCGAAAGTCTTGCCCACCAGGAAGGCCCCGGTATCCCCCAGGGCAATCACTGAGAAAAGAAGGTAAAGCCAGAGAACCCCGAAATCCCGCCTTACCCAGTACAGGAAATTCATGGTCAGGCTGATGTAGACCAGGCCGGCCATGGTCAGGCTGAAAGAACCAGGAAACAGGGCCAGCTTCTCCAGGCTGTTGGTATCAATCACGAAATAAACAAAAGTAATCAGGGTCATCAGGGTGAAACCCAGCAGAAAGGGGAACCGGTCAAAATAAAAGGTGGCTCCGATAATCAGAGCAAAGATGCAACCCAGAAGTTTTTTCGGATAGAATTTCCGCCGTTCGGCCAGGCTGTAAAACTCCAGCAGCCCGCCGATGATGGTCAGCTGCAGGGCCAGGAAAAAGACCCAGACCGGGGCAAATTGAATGATGATAAACAGGACGGCCAGGATGATGAAAGCCGTCTTGGTTCTTTGCCAGAGTCCCATTTTAACTCCTGTCGGGTTTAGCCACAGATTCTATTCCGCCGAACCTTCTTTCCCTTTTCTGATAATCAACAACCGCCCGCAACAAATCTTTGCGCCGGAAATCAGGCCAGAGAACCGGGGTTACCCAGAGTTCAGTGTAGGCGCATTGCCAGAGAAGAAAATTGCTCAAACGCATTTCGCCGCTGGTCCTGATCAGCAGGTCCGGGTCGGGCAGGCCGGCCGTATCCAGGTAGCGAGAAAATAGATTCTCATCGACCTCATGGATGCGGCTTTTTCTCCTTATCATCTTCTTGATGGCCCGGAGGATTTCCTGGCGGCCACCGTAGTTCAGGGCCAGGACTACAGTCATCCTCTTGTTGTTCCGGGTCAATCTTTCTACCCGGGCCAGCTCCCGCCTTACCAGGTAGGGAATGCCCGACCTTTCGCCGATTACTTTGAGCTTCAGGTCGTTCTCCAGGAGTACCTGGCTCTCTTCGGCCAGGTACTTTTTGAGCAGGCTCCAGAGGGTGTTGACCTCGTCCTGGGGCCTTTTCCAGTTTTCCCGGGAAAAAGCATAAAGAGTCAGATATTTGATCCCGAGCCGGGCGGCCGTTTCCACCGCCTCTTTGACTGAGTCGCTTCCGGCTTTATGACCCTCGGTCCGGGGCAGGTTTCTCTGCCGGGCCCAGCGCCCGTTGCCATCCATGATGATGGCCACATGGACCGGCAGACGGGAAAAATCAATCTGCTGAACCAGCTCAGCTTCTACAGTCCCGGGCTGTATGTAACCATCAAGGGTGTCAAACATGAAAAACATTATAAGGACGGTGGGCTGAATTGTCAAAAACAGCACAGACGGCTGGTGGACAGAACCAGCCGGTTCTGGTATCTTAAAACTGGAGGTCAAGATGTGTCTGGCCGTGCCCGGAAAAGTCGTTACCCTGGAAGGCGACGGCACCGGAAAAGTTGATTATTTGGGGACTAAAGTCCTGGCCAACCTGACCCTTCTTCCGGAAGTTAAAGTTGGCGACTGGGTAATAGTCCACGCCGGCTTTGCCATTTCCCGCCTCGACCGGAAAGAAGCTCGCCGGACCCTGAAACTCTTCCAGGAGCTGGAAAAACTGAATCCGGCTGATTAACTCATGACCCCGAAAAGCCCACCCCGGGAACCGTTCTCCGACTGGCGCTCAGGTTCTACCGTCAGACGACTGCTGCAGGCCATCGCCGCCGAAGTCGGAGCCATCAACCGGCCGCTGAGAATAATGGAAGTCTGCGGCACCCATACCATGACCCTGCACCGCTCCGGACTAAAGCCGCTGCTCAAGGAAGCCGGAGTGGTGATGATTTCAGGTCCAGGTTGTCCTGTTTGCATAACTCCTGATTTTTACCACGAGGCCATCATCGACCTGGTAACTTCCAGAGACAATCTGGTAATCACCACCTTTGGCGATATGACCCGGGTGCCAACCCGGAAGGGCGCCCTGCAGACCACCGTTCCCGCTCCCGGCTCAGAGATAAGAATTGTCTATTCGCCCGAAGAAGCCCTCCAGCTGGCCAGGAAAAACCCGGAGCGAGAGGTGATTTTTTTCGGAGCCGGTTTTGAGACCACTATTCCGGCTATTGCTTATACCGTAAAAAAAGCCGCTCAGGAACAGCTTAAGAATTTTTCTCTGCTGGCAGCGCTCTGGTTGATTCCCCCGGCTCTCGAAGCCATACTCCAGTCAGGCGACGTGGCCATCGACGGGTTTATCTATCCCGGGCACGTCAGCGTTATCGTTGGCGAACAGGCCTATCGTTTCGTAGCCGAGAACTACCGGATTCCCGGAGCCATAGCCGGTTTTGAACCGGCCGATGTCCTCCTCGGCATTCTCTCCGTGGCCCGGCAGGTCAAAGAAAACAGACCGACGGTGGCCAACGAATACCGGCGGGTGGTTTCGGCTGAGGGCAATCCGCGAGCCCTGGCTTTGATGGCCGAAATGCTGGAGCCGTTTGAAGCGGAATGGCGCGGGCTGGGACGTATCAAGAACAGCGGCCTGAAACTCAGGTCACAATGGCAGGATTACGACGCGGTTGCCAGATTTCAGATGACTTTCCAGCCCGCAACCGGAAGGGACAGCGGCTGCCGCTGCGGCCAGGTCCTGAAAGGCCTGGTGGAGCCAATGGATTGTCCGCTTTTCGGGCGGGCCTGCGACCCGGAACATCCCCGGGGGCCCTGTATGGTTTCCTACGAAGGCGCTTGCCTGATTGAATATAAATATTCAAGCGGAGCCAGAAAGAAATGAAGCAGGTCAGTCTGGAAATGGGCAGCGGCGGTCGCCTGATGCAGGAATTCATCAGGGAAAGACTGCTGCCGGTATTCAAGAATCGCTACCTGGATGAACTCCACGATTCAGCTTTTCTTCCCCCCGGCATGGCTTTCACCACCGATTCCTACACCGTCGACCCGATTTTCTTCCCGGGCGGCGATATCGGCAGTTTGAGCGTCAACGGAACCATTAACGACCTGGTGGTCTCCGGAGCCAGGCCTGAGTTTATGTCGCTGGCTTTAATAATTGAAGAAGGACTGGAAATGGCCACCCTGGACCGGATTCTCCTGTCCATCAAGAAGACGGCTGCCAGGAATAAGGTGACCATCGTCACCGGTGATACCAAGGTGGTGCCGCGGGGCCAGGCCGATAAGATTTATATCAACACCGCCGGGGTCGGTCGCCTGGTGGGCAGGCCTCACCCGGAGAAGATCAAACCTGGTGACCGAATCATGGTAACCGGCCCCGTGGGCGAACACGGGCTGGCCATCATGCTGACCAGGAATGATTTTCGGATGTCATCCCGGGTCCGGAGCGATTGCGCCCCTCTGCTTTTCCTGCTTCCCCTCTGGAAAAAAGGTGCCCTGTGGATGAGGGATATCACTCGCGGCGGGCTGGCTACTGTCCTGTCGGAACTGGCCGACCGGGTCCGCTATCCCCTGCTGGTGGAAGAAGAAAAAATTCCGCTCTCCCGGAGTCTTAAGGGAGCGGTGGAAATCCTGGGCATAGACCCCCTCTACCTCGCCTGCGAAGGCCGGGCTCTGCTGGTGGTCAGGGAAGCTGAGGCCCAGAAGGTTCTAAGCTTCCTCAAAAAGCAGCCCGGGGCGCGGCAGGCGGCCATCATCGGCCAGGTGCAAGATAGAATTGGACGACAGGGCGAAGCCCTGCTGCAAACACCGGGCGGCGGATTGAGACTGCTGGAACCTTTAACCTCAGAACTATTGCCCAGGATCTGCTGACTCAGTCATTTAAAGCGGGCTCTATACCAGTCAACCGTCAGCTTCAAACCGGTCTCAAAATCAATTTCTGGCCGGAAATGAAGGTTTTTTTCGGCCTGGCTGAGGTCGGCATAGGATTCATGAATATCCCCGGGACGGGGCCCGGCATAAACCGGGGTCAAAGAAAGCCCGAGCAACAAGTTCAGAAGTTCAGCCAGTTCCTTAACTGTAATCCGGACTGAAGTCCCAACGTTGAAGACTTCGCCCCGGAAATGTTCGGCATTGGCTGCCAGCAGGTTGGCCTGGACCACATTTTCCACGTAGATGAAATCTCTGGACTGGCTGCCGTCGCCGAAAATTACTGGCGGCTGGCCCTGAAGCATCCTGGTGATGAAAATGGGGACGACGGCGGCGTACTGAGAACCGGGGTCCTGTCTGGGGCCGAAAACATTGAAATACCGCAGGCTGACGGCGTTGAAATTGTACAGCCGGCTGAAAACCTGGCAGTATTTTTCGGAAGCCAGCTTCTGGGCTCCATAAGGAGAGAGGGCTTTGCCTTCCTTCCCCTCTTTCTTGGGAAAGGTCAGGTCATCGCCGTAGACGGCGGAAGAGGAAGCAAAAATAAAGCTCCTGACGCCGGTTTCGGCCGCGGCCAGCAACAGGTTCAGCGTCCCGGTTACATTGATTTCATGAGCCAGAACCGGCTCGGAGACCGACCTGGGCACCGAAGCCAGGGCGGCCTGGTGAAGGATGACTTCCATCCCCATGGCTGCCTGCCGGCAGAGTTCCCGGTCGCGGATGTCCCCGCGCCAGACCTCAACCCGGTCGGACAGGTGGGCGATATTTTCTTCTTTTCCCGTGGAAAAATCATCCAGCACCCGGACCTGGCAGCCGAGGTTCACCAGCCTCTCTACCAGGTGGGAGCCAATGAACCCGGCTCCGCCAGTTACCAGGTACTTCCGGTATCGCAGCATCTAATTGCCTTAAATATGGATGTGATCCTCAATATAACCTGAATTCTTGAGATAATCTATAACTTTCCTGGCGCTTTCTTCCAGGGTTTCCCGGTCGGTTTCCAGCACCAGCTCGGGGTTCAGGGGCTCTTCATAGGGGTCGGAAATTCCGGTGAATTCCTTTATCTCCCCGCGGATGGCTTTCTGGTACATACCCTTGACATCCCGGCTCATGCAGACTTCGAGCGGGCACTTGACGTAGACTTCGATGAACTCACCGATTTCCCGCCGGGCCTCAGCCCTGATTTCGCGGTAAGGAGAGATGAAAGAAGTCAGCACCGCTACTCCGTTCCTGGTTAGAAGCTTGGCCACGAAGGTCACCCGTCGGATGTTCTCGTCCCGGTCCTTCCTGGAAAAACCCAGGTCGCGGCACAGGCTTTTCCTGACCACGTCTCCGTCCAGGCGTTCCACCTTCAGGTTGTGAGAGCGAAGAATTTCGGCCACCCGGTCAGCCACGGCCGACTTGCCGGAACATGGTAATCCGGTGAACCAGAGAGTAAATCCTCTTTGTTCCTGACACATCACTGTACTCCTTATGATTGCTTTTGGTTATTATTTATAACCAGAAATTCTGGCTAAGGCCGGATTCATCCAGCCTGTCACTCGATTATTCTACCCTTGAGACCGAGAACCGGGGGCCCATCCAGCAGCCGTAAAATAGTCGGGGCGATGTCCAGGATGCTGGCATCCTGCTTCCGGCCGCCGCTTGTTCCTGGCTCATAGAGGATGTAAATTCCATCGTAATCATGCACGGCATCATCCGGGCCCGTGTCGTTTTCCTCCAGGTACATGGTGCCGTAGCCCAGGGTCCCGGCTGAACGCCAGTAGAGGTCATCAAAATAGACCATCAGGTCGGGATATTCTCCGTTGAGCTCGGGATAATGCTCCTGGGGTTTGATGACTACCGTTTTCCATTCTTCGCCCCGGGGCCCGCGGATGGCCTTCAACCTCTCGGCCAGTTCATCCCTGACCGCTTCGTATTCCTCCGGTTTGATCAGGCCCTGTGGTTCACGGCCTTCAACATTGAGAAAGATGCGGGCATAATAGCCGCCCCAGCCCCAGGCCCTGGTCCTGGCCCAGTCAATTTTCAGGTTGTCCACACTCTGGCCGCGCTGCGGCGGTTCGGTCACCACCAGGTCTCCCTGTTCAATCAGCCAGTCGTTGACGCAGAAGGCTCCCTTCATTCTCTTAGCCCCGTGGTCGGAAACCACCAGCACGGCCGTCCGTTCGTCTATCTTCTGCAGCAGCCGGCCAATCTTGTCATCCAGAAAACGGTAGTAATCGGTAATGACCGTTTCGTAGGGATTACCCGGCTGGTATAGATGGTGTTCCGGGTCCATGAATTTCCAGAAGGCATGGTGAACCCGGTCGACCCCGATTTCCACGAACCAGAACAGCGCCCAGTCCGGCTCCTGCAGCAGATATTCCACCACCTGGAAATGGTTTTCGGTCATCTGGTAGATTTCCGACAGAACCTGGGAGCGGTCTTCTGTCCGGAAAGTCACGTCAAACTTGAAAGGCCCGAATCTTTCTTCGATTTCTGCCCGCAGTTCGGCCGGGTAGGTATAAGCCCGGTCACTGGAGGGAGTGATAAAACAGGAAATCAGTTTTCCCCTGACCGGTTTGGGCGGATAACTCGGCGGAATGCTCACCAGGATGCTCTCCCGGCCCTGCTCCCCCAGGTAATCCCAGACTGTTTTTTCCTTGATGGCGGTGGAATTGGCTATCCACATCTTGTTGTATTCATACCCCCGGCGGTGACGGAAGCCGTAGAGGCCGAGCTGACCGGGGTCCCGGCCGGTGGCCATAACCATCCAGGCCGGGATGGTTATGGGCGGGTCGCAGCTTCTAAGCCGCCCGTATATTCCAGCGTCCATCAACTTTTTCAGGTTGGGAAGTTCTGTGGCCCGGTCAAAGACCAGGGCTGGAGCCGCGCAATCGAGTCCTATTACCAGGAGTCTATTTTTCATCAGGTTATTATACCTTTCTCTTCAATTTACCGTCCTCAATCGTTGAAGGGATGGTCAAAAGACAGGATTATTTTAGCCACCTCCGGGCGCATCAGTTCGGGTGGCGGGATCTCTCCCCTGACCAGCAGGTCCCGGATCCTGGTCCCGGAAAATTGAATATGCGAGGAGCTGTCGTGGGGGCAGGTTTTTTCATTTTCTATGGAGCCGCATTTCTGACAGAAGAAAAACGACTTGAAAAACAGGGGCACGATACCCAGGTCCGGGAATTCCTCGAAGATTTCCTGGGCAGCATAGGGATGGTAGTAATTGCCCACCCCGGCATGGTCCCGCCCGATGATGATGTGGGTGCAGCCAAAGTTCTTCCTGATGATGGCGTGATGAATGGCTTCCCGTGGACCGGCATAGCGCATTTCCATCTTCAGGATGGCCATCACCGCCCGCTCCCGCAGATAATAATGCTTGATGAGCTCCTCGTAGGAAGCCAGGATGACTTCGTCCTTGAAATCGCCCTTTTTCTTCCGGCCGATAACCGGGTTGATGAACAGACCGTCGGTAAAAGTCAGAGCCGCTTTCTGGACGTATTCATGGCCGAGATGCGGGGTGTTCCTGGTCTGAAAACCGACCACCGTCTTCCAGCCTTTCTCCTTGAACAGGATCCTGGTCTCTTTGGGGGATAAACGGTAGCGGTCATAAGGAGTTGGTTCCAGTTCCAGCAGCTCCACCGGTCCACCCAGGAGGACTTCTTTCATGGCCAGCACCCGGCTGACACCCGGATGTTTGGGGTCGGTGGTGCCGTAAACCCGGAGGCAGAATTCTTCTTTATTATAATCATAGATATCTTCCACGGTCAGCAGGCCTACCGGCTTTAGCCCCTCGGTCCGCAGCAAAATTTCCTGCCCGGGTTTAATCTTGGCGGCCAGTTCCCGGTCGACATCTATCACAACAGGAATGGTCCAGGGAAGGTCGCTGGTCAGGCGCATCTGGTTGAGGACACTATGAAAATCGGCCCGGTTCAGGAAGCCTTCCAGGGGAGAATAGACGCCGGTAGCGATATTTTCCAGGTCAGAAACCAGGTCGGGGTCAAGGGTCAGCGAGACCAGACTGCCGGCTCTCGACAGGGTTTCGGCTTTTTTCTGTTCATTCATCAGACGATTAACCAGTTTTCCGCCATGCGCTGCAATCATCGGGTACTCCTTTAACTCCGGGGTCGGGGAAACCAACCAGCCCGTTAATCGATATAACCCAGGGCTTTCAGCCTTTCCTTGATTTTTTCTTCCTCTTCCGGGCTGAAAACTTCCTTGTTTTCTTCATTTCTGGCCAGGCTTTCCCTGAGGACCTTGGTCACGTAACTGGAGACCGAGCTGAATTCGGTTCCCTTGATTTTTTCTTCAATTTTCTTATAGAGAGAGGTGGGTATGGAGACCGGGGTGAATTCTTTTTCCATCATTCCTCCTGAGATGATTTTATATAACAGAAAGGCCAATTTTTCAACCATTCCGGCCACCGGTGGTGTCGCTCATGTCTTAGCCCGCCAGCGCCAGCAGCCTGGACCCGCCAGTCCCCCTATTTAGCCTTATCAGTCAGCAGCTCCTTTTCCCCCGGCCAGGTCTGCCTTGACAAAAAAAACCGGACGTGATTTAATTTTGATACCAGAAAAGAAACTATGTGCTCCAGAAAGGACAGAAGTCAAACCATCCCATAAAATGGAAAAAGTCTCCCACCCTTATATCCGTCGCATATCCTTCTTCGGAGTTCTTGATAAAAACCTGAAGAAGCTGGAGAACCGCCTGGGGGTCAGCCTGGCCGTCCGGGGAGATAAACTCATCCTGGACGGCGAGGCGGATAAGGTTCAGTTTGCCAGGAAATATTTTGAAAAAATCCAGGAACTGGAAGATAAAGGATACACTTTGAAAGAAGAAGATTTTCATATCGCCCTGGACCTGCTGGAAGAGAACCCGGGTCAGCTGGAAGAATACGCTCCGGCTGAGCCCATCTACCTGCAGCGCAAATCGGTGGCCCCCAAGAGCCTAAACCAGCAGGCCTATATGAAGGCCATAAAGGACTACGACCTGGTTTTTGGCATCGGCCCGGCCGGGACAGGCAAGACCTACCTGGCTATGGCTATGGCTCTGTCATACCTGCAGAGCAAGCAGGTCAACCGCATCATCCTGACCCGGCCGGCGGTGGAAGCCGGAGAACGCCTGGGTTTTCTGCCGGGCGACATGTTCCAAAAAATCAACCCCTACCTCCGCCCGCTGTATGACGCCCTGTTTGACCTTACTCCATATGAGCAGGCCAACCGGCTGGTAGAGAGGGGCATAATTGAAATCGCGCCCCTGGCCTACATGCGCGGACGCACCCTGAACAGCGCCTTCATTATTCTGGACGAGGCCCAGAATACCACCAGGGAGCAGATGAAGATGATCCTGACCAGGATGGGCTTTGACTCCAAGCTGGTGGTGACCGCCGACATCACCCAGATTGACCTGCCCCAGCCCAGAAAGTCCGGGGTGCTCCAGGCCATAAAAATTCTCTCCTCCATCAAAGAAATCGCCTTCGTTTATTTCAACGAAAAGGACGTGGTGCGCCACCCGCTGGTGGGCAAGATCATCAGAGCTTACGCCCGGGCTGAATCTAAAACGGTATAAACCCCGATGAAAACCATCCAGTTCCGGAAATTTCGCCTTTTTAAGGGCGATGAGATTTTCCCCCTGCGGAAAAAAAAGGAAGGAGGACCGCAGGAAAAAATTTCCTGGTTCCAGAAGACCCTGCACAGCCCGTATTTCTACATCATAGTTCTTGCGGCCATAATCGCTTTCTTCATTTCCTATTTCCCGGCCAGGCCCCTGCCCTCAATCAAGCTGGGTGAAATCGCGGCCAAAGACATAATCTCCCCGCTGGAAATAACGGTCGAGGACAGCCAGGCCACAGAGAGACGAAAAGAACAGGCTGAAGCCACCATTTCTCCAGTTTACTTTTACAACCAGAAAATAGTCAGCCTGACCAGGGAAAAAATCAGGCAATTTTTCGATACCGGGCGCGGCTGGCAGAATGCCCGGCCGCCTTTGAGCCTGAAAGACCTGCAGAGAAATCTTTCGGAAAACCTGGGTCTGGACGTGGACGAAACCACACTTAACAGCCTGGCCAGGTTAAAATTCCCCCCGGAAATAGAACAGCTCCTGGCCGAGGTGCTGACACCCATCCTGTCCAGAGAGATAATTCTTTCCCGCAGCCTGCTCAGTCATGGCGAGCCGGAAAAGGGCCTGCTGGTGGTCAGAGGCAAGGAAGAACAATTACTCCGGGCAGCCGAGGTACTGGAACTGCGGGAAGCCCGGTCGTTGCTGACCTCAGAAATCGAGGCTCTGGCACTGCCGGCCAGGACCAGAAACATCCTGAAAGCGCTGGCCCCGGTTTTCCTGGTCCCGACCATCAACTATGATGCGCCCGAGACCGAGATCAGGCGCCTGAAGGCCCGCAACCAGGTGGAACCTGTTTACTACACTATCAAAAAAGGCAAGGTCATAATCAGGAAGGGCGACGAAGCCACCCCCGAAGCCATCAGGCAAATTGCCATCATCAACCAGAAAATAAGCAGCCAGGCCCACTGGCTGATCAACTTCGCCGGCCTGCTGGTCCTGTACTCTATAATTTTCTTTTTTATCTGGAATTTTATAAGTTTGGTCAGCAGCGAGGGAAAACCCATCCGCCTGTTGCAGATGATGGGCCTGACGATTTTTCTGGGCTTTGTGGCCTACAAAGCCAGCCTGTTCATCGCCGATGCCCTGGGCACTTCTATTTCCATCTTCAACGTGGATAAAGAAGCTTTGACCTTCGGGTTCCCCTTCCAGTTCGGCACTTTTATCTTTGCTCTCCTGACCCGGAGCGAAATTGCCATCATCTATTGCGTCTTCAACAGCCTGCTGGCCGGCTACCTGCTTAACGGCGATTATTTCCTGGTAATTTTTGTGCTGCTGGGAGGAATTGCCGTGGTTTTTGGTCTGCGGTACTACTTAGCCACCAGCCGGAGTTCAACCCTGAAGACCGGCCTGATGGTTCTGGCCCCCTTCCAGGTTATCCTGGTGCTAGTCTTCCACCTGATTAAGCAGAGTTTTGGCGACCTGACCAACCTGGGAACCGAACTTTTCAGCGCCATCTTCGGCGGGTTGCTCAGCGCAGCCATAGCTTACGTCCTGATGCCGGTCTTTGAAACACTGTTCGGTTTCGTCACGGCCACTAAGTTGCACGAACTGACCAACTCTGACCTGCCGATTTTCCGCCAGCTGGCCCTGGAGGCGCCCGGGACCTATCATCATTCCCTGATAGTGGCCACCCTGGCCGAAAAAGCAGCCGAGAAAATCAACGCCAACTCGGCCCTGGTCAAGGCCGGCGGGCTCTATCATGACCTGGGTAAGATCAAGCGGCCTGAATACTTCAGCGAAAACCAGACCTCCATTTTTGATGTCCACCGGGAACTGACTCCCTCCCTGAGCACTCTGGTGATAGTCAACCACGTCAAAGACGGGATTGACCTGGCCCGGAAGCTGAAGCTCCCGCGGCAGATTGTAGACCTGATTGCTCAGCACCACGGCACTTCAATCGTCCGCTATTTTTTCCAGAAGGCCAAAGAAAAATACGACCCCGACCTGCATAAGATAGAGGCCGAGGATTACCGGTACCCGGGCCCAACCCCAAAAAGCAAGGAAGCCGGCCTGTTGCTCCTGGCCGATTCGGTAGAAGCCGCCGCCCGCAGTCTGAATTCCCCCACCCGGCAGAATCTCAAGCGGGTTATTACAGAAATTTTTAACACCCACCTTCAGGATGGCCAGCTGGACGACTGCGGTTTTTCTTTGAGGGACTTGCGGGTTATTGCCAATTCTTTCCTGACCACTCTGGACGCCATCTACCACCCCAGGCCCAAATACCCTGGCTTTGATTTCGAGAAAAAGATAGAAAAGAAAGAGGAAAATAAAAAGAACAATGGTCGTAATAATAAACAAGCTGAAGACAAACCCGGTTCCCCCAGCCAGGATTAAGAGGCTGCTTACGGCACTCTGCCGTCGCTACCGGGTGCCGCAGGCTGAAGTAATCCTGAGTTTCGTCGGTCCCCGGGCCATGCGTTCGCTGAACAGGAGATACCGCCGCCGCAACCGGCCGACTGATGTCCTGAGCTTTTCCCTCGGGGAAAAGGGACCCGACGGCCGGCTCTACCTGGGCGACATCATTATCTGCCCTGAGGTAGCGGCCAGGCAGGCCCGGAAGCAGGGCCATTCTCTGGCCCGGGAAATTGAAATCCTGGCCATCCACGGTTTTCTCCATCTTCTTGGTTTTGAACATTTCCGGGGAATGGAAGAAGAGGAAGGCCGGGTCCGCCCCCGGCTCCTGAAAAATTACGGAGCTAAAAAGACCTGATAACATGAGCCAGATGGATTTCCTGCTTACCGGACTGGTCCTGAGCTTTCTGCTGACCTTCATCCTGTCCTTCCTCCAGGTTGTTTTTTCCTATTACTCCAGGATAGGTTTTTCCCGGATCCTCGAAGGACAGGATAACCTCAAAGATGAAATCCTGGAGCACTACGACGAATTGAAGATTGCCATTGATTATGGTCGGATAATCTTCTACCTGGCTCTGGTAGTTTATACCTGCCTGATTTTCCCGGCCCTGTCTGGCTGGCCCCTGTGGTGTTTTCTGCTGTTCCTGGCCCTGTACCTGGTGTTTTTCGACTACCTGCCGCGACTTTTGCTCCTGGCCATCAAAGAAAAGAACCTGAGATTTGTCCTGCCGGTCGTAGTGCCAATAAAATTTATCCTGACTCCCCTGCTCATCCTGCCGAAAATTTTCCTCAAGAGAGAGGAAGAGCGGCAGGCCGCCTGGCGCCAGCATGAAGCCTCAGAGGAAGAAATCGAGACCTTCATTGACGAAGCCACCGAAGAAGGCATCATCGAAAAAGACCAGAATGAGCTTCTCCGGGGGGTGGTAGAATTTGGCGATAAGCAGGTAAGGGAAATCATGACCCCCCGCAGCCGGATGGTGGCGGTTGATATTGAGACCACCGTCGGTCAGCTGAAAGAAGTTTTTATCCGGGAGAAATATTCCCGGATCCCGGTCTATAAAGAACGTCTGGATAACATCGCCGGCATGGTCATGGCCAAGGACCTGCTGGAGTTCAGCGACCACCCCCAGCTTGGAAGAAAAATTGATTTTCTGTTAAGACCGGTCCTGTTTGTCCCGGAAACCATGCCGGTCAAAGGGCTGCTCAAGGAGTTCAAGAAGGTCAAACAAAAACTGGCCATCGTAGTTGATGAATACGGCGGCATCTCTGGCCTGGTCACCATGGAAGACCTGCTGGAAGAAATAGTAGGTGAAATTCAGGACGAGTACGACACCGAAGAGCCGCAGATCATTGCCGAAAAACCCGATAGCTACCTGGTGCGCGGGGAAACCGAAATCAATGACCTGGAAGAAGTGCTGGGCTGTGAACTTTCGGAAGACAATTTTTTAACGGTCAATGGCTTGCTGCACCAGCACCTGGGTCGGTTGCCCAGGCGGGGAGAAAAACTGGAACTGGCCAACCTCAGTTTTGAGGTGCTGGAAGTGGATGATAAGAGTATTAAGAAAGTCAGGCTGACCCGCCGGCCGACCGAGAACAAAAACGGGGAAGGAAACTAGTCATGGCCGGGGAAAAAACAACCAGGAAAAACAAAAATTTCCGGGCCGGTTACGTGGCCCTGATCGGCCGGCCCAACGTCGGCAAGTCAACTCTGGTCAACAGCCTGATCGGGCAGAAAATCGCCATCGTCTCCGACAAACCTCAGACCACCAGGGTCAGCCTGCTGGGGATTAAGACCACCGACCGCGGCCAGATAGTCTTCGTCGATAATCCCGGGGTGCACAAGCCGCTCCATCTGATGAACCGGCGGATGATGAATTACGTTTATTCCTCGCTGGAAACAGCCGACCTTCTGCTGTTGATGATAGATGCCAGCAAGAAGTTCGGCCACGGCGACCAGTACGTCCTGGACATTCTGAAGAACGTTACCAGGCCAATCTTCCTGCTCATCAACAAGGTGGACCTGGTAAAAAAAGAAAATATCCTGCTCGTCATCGACAGCTACAAGGACCGGCTGCCGTTCAAGGAAATTGTGCCCGTTTCTGCCCTGAAAGGCGACAACCTGGACCGGCTGGAAAACCTGATTTACCAATATCTGCCGGAAGCAGAAAAGATATACGATGAAGAAGAAGTCACCGACCAGTCGGAAAAATTCCTGCTGTCGGAAATAATCCGAAAAAAATTACTCAACCATGTGGAAGAAGAACTTCCTTATACCACGGCTGTGGTCATCCGTTCGATGGAAAGAACTGAGCTCCCGGAAAAACCGGCCAGTGGCCATTGTCCCGGGAAGCCAGCCCGCCCCCTGGTCCGGGTCCAGGCTGAAATCCTGGTAGAAAAAGAAAATCACAAGGGAATGATAATCGGGCGCAAGGGAGCCATGATCAGGACCATCGGCACAGAAGCCCGGCAAGAAATGGAAGAAATCCTGGAAAGCCAGGTCTTCCTGGAGCTGAGCGTCCGGGTCCGGGAAAAATGGCGGGATTCTGAAGAAATCCTGGATTTAATAGAAGAACAGAAGGGCTGAGCCCGCCCCCCACCTGACCTTTCTCTTAAACCGCTGTCCAGCTTGCTCTAGCCGGTCCCAGCCGCCGGAATGCGGGCATCTCCAGTTCAGTACCAGCCCGGGTATAGGATAAATCCAGCCACCCCGGCCCCCCGCTGTTATTGACAATTCAGGTGTTTGATGAGAAAATTTTAGTCCTTTCACGGTGAGTGTAGCTCAAGGGTTAGAGCACCGGACTGTGGATCCGGTGGTTGGGGGTTCGAATCCCCTCACTCACCCCATTTCCCCTAAAAAGAAATCCCGGCCAGGACAGAAATACTCTTGTTTTTTATGTAATCCACTTCAAAACCGGTCAGAGCCACGTTGGACAGTCCCAGGTGATACCGTCCTTCCAGACTGAGCTTAATAGCTCGCACTTTGAACTCCAGTCCGCTGCCGAATACAACCGCCAGCTCGCCCTTCCTGAAATAGTCCCTGGAATCAGCCGCACCAACCTCCGAACCTTCGGCATCATGTATGACCGAGGTGGCTTTCATCAGGTAGCCGTAAGATGGTCCAGCATAGATAAAGGGTCTGGCCGGGCCGGCCTGGAGCACCGACCATTTCAAAAGAAGAAGGGCTTCCAGGTAATCATGATGCCATTCCACGTTGTAAAACCCGTCATCTATGTAGGCTTCATATTTAGTTCCGCGCCTGGCAAACATGAATTCGGGCTGGATGGCAAGCGGCCCCAGTTTGAGGCTGAAGAATAAGCCCCCGGTCAGACCGTTCAGGTTTCTGAATTCGGCCACATCCATCGGCTGAGGCGAAACGGAAATGCTGGCCAGGTTCAACCCACCCTTGAAGCCAACAGAAATCCTGGCGGCTTCGGCCTGCAGGCCGGTCAGAAACAAGGTGAAAAATAAGGTCAGAACCAAGCTTCTTCTCAAGGACACCCTCCTCTCTATTCTTCCGGCTTTATGATACCCCAAAGGCAATTTTAATACTACTCTATTGGCGGCCAGAGATAAGGCTCCGGTCCGGAGGCCTCATTTTCATAATAAACTAAAAAATGGCCGGCTTCAGCAGCTTTCCCGCTCCCCGCCTCCCACGCGGCCGGTTCCAGAACCCTGATCATTTCTCAATCTTCTTCAGTCTTTTAACTCTTGCCCCGGCCCCAATCTCGACCGGCTTAAGGGCCTGGCTCAGTTCATTTCCACCCAGGAAAATGTCCCCGCTCTTATTTCCTAAAAGTTTCAGGAAAAGGCCGGTTCCCGGAGCGGCCTGGCAGTGCCTGATGATGGCTCTTTCCACCTGGTTCAGGACCAGGGCTGCGCTGTTCAGGTCTCCCTCCCTGGCCTGGCGGGTCTTAAGACCATCAACCTCCAGCTCCTGGACATTTTCGGCATAAACCGCATTCTGCCAGCGTTCATAAACCGGACCCTCCCAGATTACCTCCACCTTTCTCAGGGTGAAATTACGAGCCAGCTTTATTTCCAGGGCATTAACGGCTTTATCATAAAGCGAACCGGGGTTATGTGATATGGCCAGTCGCAGATTCTCTATGGTCACATCCTCCAGCCAGCTTTCGGGATGACCGGTTATCTGGCTCGAACCCTGACCCCGGGCCATGATATTTTTGATAAGAACCCGGCGAATTTTCCCCGCCGGCCGGTCATCTTCCTTTTTCCAAGTGCGGTGGACTTCACTCCGCTTCTTGATATTAAAATGAATCGGCTCGCCGTCCCCCCACCAGAACCAGTCGTGCCGCCGGGTTTCAATCACCAGGTTGGAAATGACCACATCCTCCACCACCCCGCCGTCAAAGACCATGAAGGACAGCCCGCGGTTGGAATCGCTGATGACGCAGTTTTCTATGGTCACTTTCCTGATAGCATTCATGTTTCCGTCGCAGAACTTAATAGCGCTGGAAGCCGAAGACAGCCGGCAGTTGGTCACGGTGATGTTTTCGCAGGGCAGGGCCGGCCCGAACCAGTTCATGGAATAAAAGACGATGGCATCGTCGCCAGTCTCGATAGTCGAATTGGCAATCCTGACATCCCGGCAACCGTCAGGGTCAATGCCGTCAGCCCAGACCCCTTCTTTCAAGCTGGAACGAATGTAGACATCTTCTATGGTCAGCCGCTCGCAGCCATAGGGATGGATGGTCCAGCTGGGTGAATCTATAAAAGATAATCCCCTGATCAGCACATCCCGGCACCGGAGCAATAGCACCAGCTTGCCATACTGGTTGGCCCGCGGGAAGGAGCGGATAAGGGGCCGGCCAATTTTCTCCATCTCCAGCTGGTTGGGGTAAATAAAGTCGTCGTGGAAATCACCCTTTTCCCTCCAGTCGTATTCAGCCTGGCCGTTGATGACACCTCGCCCTTCAAGGGTAATGTTGACCAGGTCTTCCCCATAAAACAGTGCGTCCTTATCAAAGGCTGCCTTTTCTTTAATGGAGTAAACGGTAGCCCCGGCTTCCAGATAAATCCTGACATGGCTTCGCAGGTGAATGGTTCCGCTGCTGTAATCTCCGGGCGGGAAATAAACCTGCCCGCCGCCGGCTGCGGCGCAGGCCTCAATGGCCGCCTGTATGGCCTTCTGGCAATTCTCTGTCTTTTTCCCGCTGGCCCCGAAATCCCTGACATTAAATACTGCCTGGCCTTCCGCAGCATAAACGGGCCCTGCCCCAGATAATGGAACACTGGACAGAAGGGATGCTCCGACCATAATTAAAACCCAAATCGTTATCAGCCGCGATTTGAAAGGCATGTTTGTCTCCTCGACCTCTGAGGTTATTTTATTTATTTCTTCCGGCCGGCAACAGCAGATTCTAATTGGGCCCGGACCAGGGCCGCGGCCGACACTTCTATTTCCAGGATTCCAACCTGTAACCCGCCCGGCCCGGAAAGAAGACGGGCTCTAATAATCCATCCTTAAAAAATTCCCAAGCCTCAAGGCGGTCGTGCTGGTTAATATTCTGGCTTGACCGCGGCTCAGTAGCGGTGGTATGAAAAGGACAAACGAGAAAGGAGCGTGCCATGAATCATTCGGGAAATTCAGGTCTAGGGAAAGCCACTTTTTTTAGCCGGCGCCAGTTCCTGGGAAGCTGCCTGGCCGGTTCGGCTTCACTGCTTCTTTTCAAGCAAAACCTGGGGTCGGCTTCCGGCCAGACTTCCTTGGCCGGAACTGAACCGGGTGACCGGCCCAGAATCCGGCTTGTTTTCTCGCATATACCACCGGACAGACCGACCTGGCCCAACATCGGCTACGATTATGAAGGCCGCAAGAAAGAACTCCTCAGCCGGCTGAGGTCGGCTCTGCCGGAAATAGATTTTCTCCCGGTCACCGTTCAATCGCAAAAAGAAGCCGAGGCCCTGCTCCATCAGGACCAGGACATAGACGGTTACGTGATTTTCCTCCTGGGCATCTGGACTGGAGCGGCCAGGGCCATCATCTCTTCGGGCCGGCCGGTAATCCTGGTTGATGACCTTTTTGCTGGCTCGGGCGAGTTCCTGATTGAACATGCCGCCGCCAGAAGGGCCGGGCAGAGGGTGGCCGGCGTCAGCTCTTCCCGGTTTGATGACGCGGTCGAAGCCATCGGCTGCTTCCAGGCCATCAAGAAAATGAAGCAGAGCCGGATACTGGATGTTACCGACAGCCCGGGCTTCTGGGGAAACCCGCAGAAAATCAAACAATATTTCGGAACGGAAGTGGTCAAAATCGGCTCGGCCGAAATCAACCAGGCTTACCGGAAAGCCAACCGGGCCCTGGGTGAGAAGTGGGCCAGGACCTGGATTAGCCGGGCCGAAAGGGTAATCGAACCCTCGGAAGAAGAAATCAAGAAATCAGGCCTCATGTATCTGGCCCTGCTGGACCTGATGCAAATTCATAAAGCTCAAGCCGTGACTGTAGATTGTTTAAGTCTTTTCTACACCGGGAAATTGCCAGCCTATCCCTGCCTCGGTTTCTGCCAGCTGAACGATGACGGGCGGGTCGGGGCCTGCGAAGGCGACCTGCCCTCGACCACCATGATGCTCCTGGCCGGTTACCTGGTCGGGCGGCCCGGTTATATTTCCGACCCGGTCATAGACACTTCCCAGAATAAAATCATCTATGCTCACTGCGTGGCCCCGACCAGGGTCTTCGGCCCGAAGGGACCGGCCAATCCTTTCCGCATCAGAAACCACTCGGAGGACCGCAAGGGAGCAGCCATTCAATCGCTGCTGCCGGCCGGGGAAATCGTCACTTCCTTCGAACTCAATTCCGAAACCGGAGAGATCGTCCTGCACCAGGCCCTGACCACGGGCAACGTGGAAGAGGATAAAGCCTGCCGGACGAAGCTGGCAGCCGAGCCCATCGGCAATATTAACAAACTCCTGGGCGAATGGGACCGCTTCGGCTGGCACCGGGTAACGGTTTACGGCGACCTGAAGAGGAAGCTGGAAGTGGTCAGCAGCCTGCTCGGCCTGAAGATAATAGAAGAAGCCTGACCGGTCGCTGGCCAGACAGCCTTCGGGTGATAAGCAAGGTCCAGAGGTCCGGATCGGAATAAAAGTTAATTCTGGGTTTTGATGAAATCCAGGCCCTGAAGGCAGAACTCCGGGTTAGCTTTGCTGAAATAGCAATTTCTTCCCTTTGAATAAAAAGCCGTTCACTTTCCGCCATCAACCTTGCCGGCTGAGCTTCTGAGAATTCCATTACTGACCCAGCAGCCGATTACTTTCTGGCGCGGGAGGTACTGATTTTTTCATCGCCCGACTATTACCCTGCTGCTTACTTCCAGAAAAAATCATTGGCAGCGGAAGCCGGAAAAATGATAATAGAAAGCATCAGGAGGATTAGGATGACTTCAAAACAGGCATATTCAAAGAGAAAACAACCTCAGGACAAAAATCTTTTTCTTCCCGTCTTTCTGGCTATCCTATTATCGCTATTAGCCGTTTCACCAGCTTTTTCTACTCGAGCCCCGGCTGAAGGAAAAATCACCCCGCCCGAATCATTCTTCGGTTTCCAGCTCGGAGCCGATAGAAAGATTGCCCGCTGGGATAAAATCGTGGACTATTTTGCCCTGCTGGAAAAAGAAAGTCCCAGGCTCAGGGTGGTCAACCTGGGCCCGACGACCATGGGCCAGCCCTTTCTTCTGGTTATCATCTCTTCGCCCGACAACCTGGCCAGCCTGGAAAAAATTAAGGAAATCAACCAGAAGATAAGCGACCCGAGGCAGGTTCCGGCCGCCGAAATACCGGAACTCATCAGCCAGGGCAGGGCCATCATCTGCCAGTCGATGAGTCTCCACGCCGATGAAATTGGCGGCACCCAGATGGCTCCGGAACTGGCCTATGAACTTATTTCCCGCAACGACCGGGAAACCAGGCAGATCCTGGATAACGCCGTCTTCCTGCTGATACCCAGTTTTAATCCCGACGGCCAGATAATGGTCACCGACTGGTACAACCAGACCCTGGGCACAGAATTCGAGGGGGCCCCCTTGCCCTACCTCTACCATAAATATGCCGGCCATGATAACAATCGCGACGGCGACTTCTTAAACCTGCAGGAATCAATCTATGCCGCCCGGGTCCTTTACCAGGAATGGAAGCCCCAGGCCTATGTTGACCACCACCACATGGGAAGCTACGGACCGCGCCTGTACGTGCCACCCTACTGCGACCCCATCCGTCCCTATGCCGACCCGCTTCTGTGGCGCGAGCTATCCTGGTTCGGCAGCCATATGGCTTACCGGCTGGAGGAAGCCGGTCTGACGGGAATTATCAATGACGCCATGTTTCCCGGCTGGGGGCATTTTGGCTGGCACTGGATAACCCCCTTCCACAATATAATCGGGATGCTGACCGAATCAGCCAGCGCCCGGCTGGCCACACCCATATTCATCCACCCCGACCAGCTGCGGGCCGAATCGCTCCAGTTTCCGGCTTACGAAGCCCAGAGCAACTTCCCGCATCCCTGGGAAGGCGGCTGGTGGCGGCTGCGCGACATAGTGGAGCAACAAAAAATCTCGGCCTGGGCAGTGCTGGACCTGGCCGCCAGGCACCGGGAAACACTTCTCTATAATGCCTACTTAAAAGCTCTCCGGCAGACAGAACGCGGGGCAACAGAAAAACCCAGGGCTTTTATCATCCCGGCCGAACAGCCTGACCGGCTGACGGCCATCAAGATGGTCAACACCCTGCTTCAGAGCGGTCTGGAAATTCACCGCGCCCTCACCGAGCTCAAAGCTGGGGGCGTAATCTACCCGGCCGGTTCCTTCTTGATTTCCCTGGCTCAGCCCAAAAGGGGTCTCATCAGAAACCTGCTCGGCCGCACCCTTTATCCGGATAACTACTGGACCCGTTCCAGAGACGGCCGGCCTTTCCGGCCTTATGACCTGGCCACCCATACCATGGCTGAATTTATGGGTGTCCGGGTTGACCCGCTGGATGAACTGCCGGAAGCCGACCTGGAAATCATCAGCGCTCCTTTGAAACCGGCCGGTCAGGTCAGAGCCGGCCCGGCTGGCTATCGCCTGGACGGCCGCCTGAATGATTCCTTCCGGGCGGTGAGCCTGCTCCTCGATGGCAAAATCCAGGTCTTACGTTCGGATAAAAATACAGGCGAGCTCCAGGCCGGAGATTTCATCGTGACCGAAGCCCCGGAACGCACTCTACAATCAATCGCCGAAAAGACCGGGGTTGATTTCCTGCCCCTCACTTCGCTGCCCGCCGAAGGTCTACATAAAGTACGCCGCCTGCGAGTCGGTCTTTACCAGCGCTATTACGGCGGGAATATGGAAGAGGGCTGGACCAGGCTGCTGCTGGAAAAATTCGACCTCCCTTACTTCACCATCAAGGATGCCGATATTAAAAGCGGTCAGCTGGCCAAAAAAATCGACCTGCTGATACTGCCCCATGACTCCACAGCCATGATCATGGGAGAAGTCAGGGAGAGTTCCCGCCGCTTCGCCAATTATCCGCCAGAATACCGCAGCGGGCTGGGCCCGGAAGGACTGGAAAAATTGAAAGAATTCATTAACCGCGGCGGCGTCCTGATCTGCCTGGGTGCAGCCGGCAATCTGGCCATAGAAAAACTCGGCCTAAGTCTGAGAAACGTGGTAGCCGAGGTTGATTCCAGAGAATTCTTCTGCCCTGGCTCCACTCTTAAGGCTTCCTTCGACAACCTGAATCCCCTGGCCTATGGTCTTCTGGAACAGGGACTGGTTCTTTTCTCCGAGAGTCCGGTCTTTGAAATTCTTCCCGGCCCGGGCAGCGAAAAATACCGGGTGGTGGTTCGCTACGCAGAAAAAGAATTGCTGCAGAGCGGCTGGTTGATAGGCGAGCAATACCTGAGTAAGAAAGCGGCCATGGTCGAGGCCGTTTACGGGCAGGGCCAGGTAATCCTCATCGGTCTTCGGGCCCAGCACCGGGCCCAGACCCACGGCACCTTCAAGCTGCTTTTTAATACTTTTATCCGCTAGAAAACGGCTTGAAGCGGAGACCAGGAGACAGTAGACCTAACGGCCAGAAGCTCTCAGGCAGAGAACACTATAGTTTTGGCGCCTGACCTGAGAGGGCAATGGCTTCTATTAACTCCTGTCCCCTATTATTCTGGTTATTCTGGTGGATAAAAAATGACCGGCTCAGATTCCCGGCTTTAAGCCAGCAGTTTAATATTTCTATTCTTTTTTACCAGGACTGATCGTCAATTCAGGGTTCAATCATCATCCTGGACCACAGTCACGGCCCAGTCCGGATAAGGTTCCCCTGAACCGCGGACCGCATGCCAGATGATGCGGTTGAGCACGGTCTCCGGGCAGGCATCAACCTGGCGGAAATTTAACCTGGCCGAAACCAGAGCATTTTTCCTTAATAGTTTATCAGCTATCTTTTTGGGGTCAGGGTTCAATTCATCCAGTGGGATGCGGTTGGGAACAGCGGTGTAGGGACGGAAATCAGGTTCAGTGGTGAAGCAATCAAACATTGGGGTAGCCGAGGCATCGAACTGGTTCATCGGTGGCAGGCCCAGAATCTGTTCAATCGTCCTGAGAACACTGGTGGTGTTGTAATGGGTGCTAATGACTGCGCCCCTTTTAACATAAGGCCCGGCCAGGTAAGCTGTGGTGCGGTAGCCGCTGACGTGGTCAAACCCATTCTGGGGGTCATCCTCGATGGCCAGGATAACCATCTCTTTCCAGAAGCTGCTGTGGCTGAAGGCTTCCACTATCTGGCCCAGAGCCAGGTCGTTATCGGCCACCGCCGCCCGGGGGGTGGGCATCCCGGCCCTGGTCCCGCTGGTATGGTCTACGGGCAGGCAGATCAGAATAAGCTGGGGCATCTCTCCCTTTTCTTCCCAGTCCTTGATTTTGTTTTTTATGAACCGGGCCCGCCAGACATCCGGGACATCCATGTTCCAGCCGACGTAATCAGTCGAGGTGAAAGCAGCAATGGAAGGAATCGCGGGCTGGCTGCCGATTCTGACCTCACCCTTTCCGTAAAGATACTCGTTCCAGAAATCAAGCCAGCCTGGCTCGCCCGTCTTCTCAGGTTCAGCCCAGCCGCAATCGGGCATGGCAAATTCACCGAAATTCCAGAGACTGACCCCGTGTTTCAGACAGTTATCCCAGATAAAACCGCTGGGAGCATAGGCCAGGGCATCGGCTTCATCGGGACCCATACCGTCAGGATAACTGCGGGGCCAGCCGGCAAAGGATTTTTCCAGATAATCGGTGCCAAAAGCCGTGGTTGACCACTGGTGGCCGTCGGCGCTAAGGATACCGCTGCAGTAAATATTATCCAGCAGCACAAATTCCCGCACCAGGCGATGCTGGTTCGGAGTTACCTCTTCGCCAAATAAGCACAGGGACGGGTTGCCGTTACCCTCGGGCACATCACCCAGAATCTGGTCGTAGGTGCGGTTTTCCTTGATGATGTAAACTACATGTTTAATCAGAGAAGGCTCGCCGATTCTCTCGGGTACAGGTCTGGGCCTGACGTTTGTTCTCGGCTTCTTGAGGGCTTGCTCAATTCTTTCCCGGTGAAAATTAGCCAGGACTTTTTCCGTCAAGCTGGCCAGCTCCTTTTTCCCGGGCAGGCTGAAGACCGAAAGCGAGCCATAATATTGATGAGTATTAAAGCCGGTCATCCCGGTCGAGTCATCAGTCCGGGGTCGGTCAGCCAGGCCCTTGATATTGGCCACCCAGAGTCTCTGATTACGACCATCCCAGGCCAGGACTCCCGGAAACCAGCCGGCTGGAATCAGGCCAAGCAACCGGGATTTTCTGTTCTTTGGCTTGAAATCAACCACGGCCACGGCGTTCTGGGTGCCGTTAGCCACCAGCAATTTCTTGCCGTCTGGCAGAAAGCACAGGGCGTTGGGTGAAGCCCCGAACAGGTCGGCCGGGCTGCGTTTGACCCAGATGGTTTCTACCACTTCATCCTTAACCGTATCGATTACACTCAGGTTATCGGAAGCGGCATTGGCGCAGACCAGATAACGGCCGTCGGGCGACAGAGCCAGGGCGGAAGAATGCAGATGGACCAGGATGTCTTTAAGCACCTGGCCTGAATCCAGGTTGATAACCGAAACCGAACCCTCGCTGGCAATGAATTTTTTCGGGTCAACCCTGACCACCGTTCCCCGGCCGGCCGGGCCGGTCAGGTCTTCAGGGCCGGGCCGACGTCCGCCCCAGTTGCTGACATAGGCTTTATTTTCTTTTAACACCACCTCAAAAGGAGCCACTCCCACCGGAAAGACTCTCAAAACGCGGCCGCTGGCGATATCAATTTCCAGGAGCTGGTTGGACAGGTTGCCGCAGACATAGAGCCTTTTTCCGTCCCGGCTGAAAGCCAACCCGGCTGGGATCTCTTCCTCCCGTCTGGGGGCATTGGCTGGCGGCAGCAGGATAGTATGTGAAGGTCTGACCTGACCATCTGAATAAACAGAAAAGACTTTAAGGCTGCCGTTGACGTTGCTCAGGTAAAGGTGTTTTCCGTCGGGAGAAAAAACCAGGCCATTATAGCTGAGCTGGCCTTTGGTATCCGGTTCCAGAATGTTGCCGGAAGCAGTCTCTGGAACTGGTTCATTCTGGCTTTCGGACGGCAACGGCACTTTCTGCTTAACCCTGAGGTCAACCGGGTCGATTATTACCAGCTCACTGCTTTTGCCAGAAACGGCCACCAGCTTCCCGTCGGGGGAAATGGCCAGCCCCTGTGGCCGCAGGCCCGGTAACTGGACCTGCTGACCGTAGGGTTCTACTACCTGGTTAACCGGGACCACCATCCGGCCGGAAAAATCCACCCCTACTTTCTCCGGGCCCGCCCCGGGAACTTTTTCCTCCTGGCAACCGGTAATTAGCATTACAAAGATGAAACAAAAGAGAATTAAAAAAGAACTGAGCGTTTTTTTCATCTGGCTTGTCCTTGAATTGATTATTCTTTTCTTATCTGACTCTCTTTCTATTCTTATCTAACTCTATTCTTATCTAACTTATTATTTATTCGCTTTTTCCTTTCAACCGACAGCCTTCAGCTTCAGGACCTGGAGTTTCTTGACCTAACAGCACTATGCTATTAAACGGGGGGAGAGATTGCAACCTCTAATAGTCGCCAGCTCTTTTCTCTGACAGTCTACCGGGCTTATTTTCTGATCGGGAAATGAGTCTCGGTTTTTTCTTCGGAGCGGTCGGTGGCCGGCGGCGGTTCTGGCGACAGACGGGAAATTTCCAGCCTTAGTTCTTCGGTCATCTCAATTTCGGTCGCGGCCAGAGCCTCTTTGAGCTGCTCGACATTCCTGGCCCCGATAATCGGAGCGGTCACCGCCGGATGGCTGCCCACCCAGGCGATGGCCAGGCTGACCGGGTTGAAACCCCGGCTTCGGGCAAATTCGGTGAAGCGCTCAGCTACTTCATAAACCCAGTCATCGCCGTAACGAACCTGGTAAATTTTATGTTCGAGTAGTCGGCCGGTGGGAGGACGCCTATCCTTCCCGTATTTGCCAGAAAGCAAGCCGGCGGCCAGCGGGCTGTAAGCCAGCACCCCGAGCTTTTCCGCCTCAGCCAGCGGCAGGATTTCCACCTCGGCCTGCCTCTTGACCAGGTTGTACATAGGCTGAATGCAGGCGACCGGGGCCCAGCCATGGAGGGCGGCCAGCCCGATGGCTTTCTCCACCTGCCAGGCACTGAAATTGCTCAGACCGATGTACAGAATCTTTCCCTGGCGGACCAGGTCATCCAGGACCCTCAAAGTTTCTTCAAGCGGGGTAATGTCATCAAAGCGATGAATAAAATAAATGTCAATCCGGTCGGTTCCCAGCCGCCGCAAGCTGGCTTCCACTGCATACCTGATGTGGCGACGGTTAGCTCCCATGGCGTTGATGTCCGGGCCGGTGGGAAAATAAACCTTGCTGGTAATCAAGACTTCTTCCCGGCAGTCCTTGATAAGACGGCCGAGAATCTCTTCCGACCGGCCTTTGGCATAAAGGTCGGCACAATCGAAGATATTGATGCCTTTTTCCCGGCAGTAAGCAAACATTTCGGCCGAAGTTTTCTCATCAGCCTCAGCTCCGAAGGACATGGTCCCGAAGCACAATTCCGAGATTTTGACTCCGGTCTGACCCAGATTCTTGTATTTCATTTTTCCTCCTTGATTTTTTCCAGGATTAAACCGTGACCACGGGGGAAAAGCCCCGGCAGCGAAACTGGCAGATGGCCGGAAACCTGGATTTCCCCGCACAAAGCCCTGGCCGCCAGTTCCTGGGTCTCGGGGGTGTTGCGGTAAAGACAGACATACCCGTCAATTTCCGGAAAATGCCGCAGGAAATAAGGACTGCCGAAAGAAAGGGCCACCACCGGAAGGCCAGCTGCCTTTAACCTTTTTATGAAATCGATGTGAGCCGGTTCCAGGTCCACGGTGCCTTTGCCTGACCTCAGGCTGGAGAAAAGAGCGGCCACCACCAGGTCAGCTCCGGCAGCGGCGGAAAAAGCTTCTTCCAGTTTTTCCTTTCCTGTATCGCCGTCAGCGTAAAAAACCCGGGTGCCGGGCAACCGGCCTGATATTTCAGCCGCCAGTCGGCGACCGGCAAAATAATCGCCCGGGTCGCTGCTCAGGGAAAGAAGCACCACTTTCTTATTCTCCCCCAGGGGCAGCAGGTTATTATCGTTCTTGACCAGGGTGATGGCTGAAGCAAAAGCCTTCCTGGCCAGGTCCCTGAATTCCTGCCGTCCCAGGATCAAAGGCAGGCGCTCCAGGCTGACGTAGCGGTTGCGGTGCAATCCCAGCCTGGTCTTGGCCAGCAGCACCCGGCGCAAGGATTCCTCCACCCGGCTGAGCAGCAGTTCACCGCTTCTTACCGCCCGGGTCAGACGTTCTATGACCCGGACCGGGTCCGGTGGCAGGAGCAACAGGTCAGCCCCGGCCTGTAAAGCCCGGAGAGCAGCTTCCTCGTCGCCAAAATAGCCGGTAATTCCTCGCATCTCCAGGGCGTCGGTGACAATGAGACCCTTGAACCCCAGCTGTTGCCTGAGCAAACCGGTCAGGATTCGGGGCGAGAGAGTGGCCGGCAAGCCTTCTTCCGGCTCCAGTGCCGGGAGATAAAGATGGGCCGTCATGATGGAGTCGACCCCGGCCTCAATTGCTGCCTGGAAGGGGTAAAGTTCCACCCGTTTGAGTCGCTCCTGGTCAGCTCTGATGACCGGTAGCAGGCTGTGCGAATCCTGGTCGGTATCGCCATGGCCGGGAAAATGCTTGGCGGTGGCCATCATCCCGTGGGACTGACAGCCTTTGATGAAAGCCCTGGTTATCCTGGCTACCTGCTCCGGGTCTTCCCCCACCGAACGGGTGTTGATGATAGGATTATCGGGATTGATGTTGACATCAACCACCGGGGCATAAGTCATATGGATGCCAAGGGCCCGGCCCTCAAGGGCCGTAACCCGACCCATCTCATAAGCCAGTTCCTCTGAATCGGCCGCCCCCAGAGCCATGAGCGGCGGAAAAAGCGTGGCTCCGGTCACCTGGTTTCCGGTTCCCCGCTCCAGGTCGGAGGCAATCAGCAATGGCACCCGGGCCAGCTTCTGGAAATGGTTGGTGAAATAGGCTGTCTCCAAGGCTTCCCCGCCGAACAGAATCAGCCCGCCCAGGTGATATTTTTTTACCAGCTCTTCCAGGTTTTTGAGGTAGGGACTGTCGTAATTAAAAAATTCGCCGGTATAACGGGTTACTACCAGCTGCCCGATTTTCTCCTCCAGGCTCATTTTCCTGATGGTTTTCTCCACCCACTGCCGGTCGCCCGGAAACCGGTCCGCCGGCTCCCTGACCTTCACCCCGGCGGCGCAGCCCGCCAGAATTCCTACTATAATAGTAGGAATTAGCCACTTTTTCCATTCAGTTCTCTTTCTCATTTTTCATCTCCAAGCTGGAATTATGATTCGCCCCACGTCCGACCTGACCGGCCGCAATCCAGCTCCAGCTATTATCTCGCTACCAAATCGCCCCCAGCCCGGCCTCAGCTCACGTACCTGACAAAATACCGTACCAGCAGCAGGACTGAGATCAAATATATCAGCCAGTGAACTTTTTTGCCCTCGCCCCTGGCCAGTTTGATCAGGGAATAGCTGATAAAGCCGAAGGCCATACCGTCGGTGATGCTGACCGCCAGCGGCATCACCACCAGCGTCAGAAACGCCGGGATGGCTTCGCTGACTTCTTCCCAGTTAATTCGGGCCACGGCCTTCATCATCAGAAAGCCGACGATGATCAGCGGCGGGGCAATAACCGGATGAAGCACCTGGTCTTTGTAAACAAAGCTTCCGCCAACCATGGCCGCCAGCGGGCTCAGGAACAGCGCGGCCAGGAAGAGGACCGCGGTCATCAGGTTGGCCAGCCCGGTTCTGGCGCCCTGGGCAATTCCGGTAGAGCTTTCAATGTAGCTGGTGACGGTAGAAGTGCCCAGCACGGTCCCGACCACGGTGCCGGCAGCATCGGCCAGCATGGCCTGGTTGGCCCGGGGCAATTTTCCGTTCTTAAAAAATCCGGCCGGGGCGCAGACTCCGACCAGAGTGCCGACCGTATCAAAAACATCCAGGAAGAAGAAAACAAAGATTATCGGCACCAGTCCGCTTTTAAGGGCGCCGACGATATCCAGCCGGAAAAGGGTCGGGTCGAGCGAGGGAGGGGCAGAAATTATCCCCTGGTATTGCACCACCCCCAGCGGCCACCCCACCGCGGCCGTGACCAGTATTCCCCATAGAAGTGCTCCAGGAACTTTCCAGGCCATCAGCACCGAAATCACCAGCAGACCCAGGAAAACCAGAATGACCGGCTTGCTGCCCAGGTCCCCGAGTCCCACCAGCACTCCCGGAGTGGAGACCACTATGCCGGCATATTCCAGGCCGACCAGAGCGATCAGCAAACCGATGCCGGCAGCGATGGCGTTCTTCAGGGAATCGGGAATTATTTCGATCAATTTACCGGCCAGGCCCAGCAGGGCCAGGATTAAGAATATTATTCCTGAAATAAAATTTGCACCCAGGGCCACCTGCCAGGAATAACCCATCAGCCCGCAGACGGTGACGGCAAAAAAGACATTGTGACCCATGGCCGGGGCCTGGGCGATAGGATAGTTGGCCAGAATTCCCGTCAGCAGGGTGGCCAGGGCACTGGCCAGGCAGGTGGCCACCATCACCGCCCCCTTATCCATACCTGTCTGCCCGAGAATGGCCGGCTGGACGAAGATGATATAGGACATGGTCATGAAGGTGGTCAGGCCACCAAGCAGTTCCTGCCTGACGTTAGTTTGATTCGCCTGAAGATGAAAAACTTTTTCCAGGGCCTGGCTCATCTTCCCTCCTTTCCCGGTTCGCCGACCGCTCCGGTTCTCAGGCCGGGCTGCGGCCAGACAGGTTTTAAGGGCCGGAACAGGCTTTAAGCAGCAGCTGAATTCCGGAAGCCACTCCGTCCCGGCTTAAAATTTGACCAGGGTAAAAATCGGTACATCCGGGTGAGCTTCGTTTATTTTCTTTACTCCTTCGAGGAAGGTCAGCTCGACCAGGGCCTCAAAGGCCACCACCTGGCCCCCGAGTTTCTGCACCAGTTCTATGGCGCTGATGGCCGAAGAGCCGGTGGCGATGAGGTCGTCAATAATGACCACCTTTTCGCCCGGCCTGACGCTGTCCAGGTGTGCCTCAAAGTACTCTACTGCATACTCATTGGGCGCCAGCACGGTCAGAGCTTTTCGCGGCAGTTTGCCTTTCTTCCTGATGAGGCTGAAGCCAGCCCTCAATTCTCTGGCCAGGGCCGCTCCAAAAATAAACCCCCTGGACTCGATGGCGGCCACCCTTTCGGGTGAAAATTTCCGGGCCACCTCGGCCATCAGGTCAATGGCCAGGTTAAAGGCTTCGGCATCCTGAATGACCGGGGTTATATCTTTGAAAACGACGCCGGGTTTGGGAAAATCGGGCACATCAACAATCAGCGATTTCAGGTCCTTCATTCTATATTCCTTTCAGCCAATCAATTTCAGGCCAGTTATTAATTTTATTTATTATCCAGCCTGAGGCAAACATTTTCCGTTCTGATTTTTATCAACCTGGTGTCATCCGCTTCCACCACGATGGCAATATCAATCAGCCGCTCGGTCCTGAAATCCGCAGGCAATCTTTCCGCCCATTCCACCGCCACTACCCCGGTTCCCAGGTAGTCTTCAAGCCCGAGCTCAAATATTTCCTCCGGGTCCTCCAGCCGGTAAAGGTCGACGTGAATGAGCTCCACCCGTCCCCGGTAGATGTTAACCAGAGTAAAAGATGGACTGCAGACGGCCTCGGGCGCTTCCACTCCCAGCCCGGAAGCCAGGCCCTTAACCAGAACCGTTTTCCCGGCTCCCAGTTCGCCGCGGATGAGGATCAATTCGTTTCCCGCCAGCTCACGGGACAGTTTCTCAGCCAGGCTGAAGGTTTCTTCTTCCGAGCAGGTCCTGAGCTCGAACTCAGTTATTTTCTGATTCATCTTCTCCACCACTGGCGATAAACCTGATGGCCCGGGGCAGGAACCTGATAAGGTCGGTGGCGGTCAGGCTTCTTTCTCCGATTTTCTCGGCGGCCAGGTCGCCGCTCAAACCGTGGACAAAAACGGCGTTGACCGCAGCCTGCAAAATATCCCCCACCTGCATCGCTTCCGAAGCCAGCAGACCTGAAAGCACGTCCCCGGTTCCACCCGAAGCCATCCCGGGATTTCCGGTCGGGTTAACCATAACCCGCCCCGCGGGTGAAGCCACCAGCGTCCGGTAGCCTTTTAAGACCAGGTGCACCTTATGCCGGCGAGCAAATTCCGGGACAATCTCCAGGCGACGCTGCAGTATCTCGGGTGTACCCAGCCCGGTCAGCCTGGAAAATTCCCCCGGGTGCGGGGTCAGGATGGTTTTTTCCGGGAGTGAGGACAATCTTTCCGGCCTGGATGAAATGATGTTCAACCCGTCGGCATCAATTACTACCGGTTTTTTGAAATTTTTGATTTTTTCCAGGAGTTTCAGGACAAAAGCCGAAGTAGAAGGATGGGTTGAAAGGCCCGGGCCTATCAGCAGGGCATCTTTGCCCTGGATGAGCTCCAGCACCCGGTCCAGAGCTTCGGCGGCGATGGTGCCGCTTTCGGTCTCGGCCAGGGGCTCGGTCATCAACTCCGGGCTGCTCCTGGCCACCAGCGGCAGGCAGCTCGAAGCTGTGGCCACCGTCACCAGTCCGGCACCCATTTTCAGAGCTGCCCGGCCGGCCATGGCCGCGGCCCCGGTCTTGCCGCGGGAGCCGGCTATGACCAGCAGGTGACCGTAGGTGCCTTTATGGGTATCTCTTCTTCTTGGCTGAAAATAGGGAACCAGAGACTCCAGTTCCACCAGCTCCAGGTTCAACCCGGGCCGCTCGAACAAAAAGCGTGGCAGGCTGATGTCGGCTACCACCAGCTCTCCTACGTATTCTTCGGCCGGTGGGAAAAAGTGAGCCACCTTGGGCGCCCCCAGGGTCACCGTCAGGTCAGCCCGGACGCAGGGCCCGATGAGCTCAAAAGTGTCTGAAGACAGACCCGACGGAATATCTACCGAGACCACCAGAGCCCCGGAATCATTGATGTCATTAACCACTCTTTCATAGAGCCCCTGCAGCGGGCTGCTCAGACCGGTGCCGAACAGAGCATCAACGATGATGGGAGTTTCGGAGAGAATTTTCCGCGACCTTTTCCAGGCTGCTTCGTCCATGATTTCTACAACCCGGACGCCCGTCTTCAGGGCTATCTTCAAATTTAGGGCAGCATCGCCCCTGACCTCGTCCAGGCTGCCGACGAGCAGCACCGGGCAATCAACCCCCTGGTTGTGGAGATGCCGGGCCACTACCAGGCCGTCACCCCCGTTATTTCCTTTCCCGGCCACCACCACCACTCTCATCCCGGGTTCGACTCCCAGTTCATTGCGCAGCACCGCCGTCACCTGGAGGCCGGCATTTTCCATCAGCACCGGTCCCGAAATGCCAATATCTTCAATGGCTATCCGGTCAATTTCCCTCATCTGGGCTGCAGTCAGAATCTTCATTTTTCACCTCAACTTTAATGAATATTATCACAAAAAATGGGTGGCGGGAAAACCCAATTTGGCCTGCCCTTCAGGCTGCCCTGGCACCAGGTTTTCATCTTTCATCAAACCGAAAAAATGGCCACCACGGGTTTCAGCTACCCGATAAGGCGTTGCTAAAAAAAATCATATGTGATAAATTTTTGGAGTATGATTAGAAATCAGAATACAACAAAGGAGGTTTTTCCATGGCTATAAGAATAGGTATAAACGGATTCGGACGGATTGGACGCAACATGCTCAGGGCTTCCTACCGGGACCCGGAGCTGGAATACGTGGCCGTCAATGATATAACCGATGCCAAAACCCTGGCCCATCTGCTTAAATACGATTCGGTGCTCGGTCCGCTAAGAGAAGACATCAGGGCCAGTGAAGATTCCATCCTGCTCAACGGTAAACCAATCAAGGTCCTGGCCGAGAAAGATATCGCCGGTCTGAAGTGGAAAGACCTGGGAGTCGATGTGGTCATCGAAGCTACCGGCAAGTACACCAAGCGGCCCGACTGCCTCAAGCACATAGAAATCGGCGGTGCCAAAAAGGTTATCGTTTCGGCTCCGGCTACTGACCCTGACATTACCATTGTTATCGGGGTTAACGAAGGGACCTATGACCCGGCTAAACACCACATCATTTCCAACGCCTCCTGCACCACCAACTGCCTAGCTCCGGTGGCCAGAGTAATTCACGAGAATTTCGGAATAGAAAAAGGTTTCATGACTACTATTCATGCCTATACCAACGACCAGAAGATTCTGGACGCACCCCACAAGGACCTGAGACGGGCCCGGGCCGCCGCCGTATCCCAGATTCCTACCACCACTGGCGCGGCCAAGGCGGTGGGCCTGGTTTTGCCCGAGCTCAAGGGCAAGATTGACGGCATCGCCATCAGGGTTCCCACCCCCAACGTTTCACTGGTTGACCTGGTGGCGGTGGTTAAAAAAGAAACCACGGCTGAAGAGGTCAACGCTGCCCTTAAAGCCGCGGCCGAAGGCCAGCTCAAGGGAATCATAGATTACACCGAAGAACCGCTGGTGTCGGTGGACTTTATGTCCAACCCCCATTCGGCTATCGTCGACGCTCTCTCGACCAAGGTCCTGGAGAAAAACCTGGTCAAGGTTATGGCCTGGTATGACAACGAGTGGGGTTATTCCTGCCGGCTGGTGGACCTGGTCAAGTACATAATGAAAAAATGACTGCCTGGAGGCCAAGATGAAATTCCTGGAAGAAATCGAGGTCAGAGGTAAAACTGTCTTCCTGAGAGTGGACTTCAACGTTCCGCTGGATGACAATCTTAACATCCGTGATGACACCAGGATTCAGGCTTCTCTGCCCACCATTAAGTACCTGCTGCAGCAGGGAGCCAGGCTGGTGGTAGCTTCCCACCTGGGACGGCCCAAGGGCCAGTTCAACCCCAAAATGAGCCTGAAACCGGTGGCCGGGCGGCTGGCCGAGTTGCTGCCCGGAACCAGAGTCATCATGGCCCAGGACGTCATCGGTCCGGAAGTGGATAAGCTGAAGGCCGAATTAAAAGAGGGCGAGCTGCTGCTCCTGGAAAACGTCCGTTTTTACAAGCAGGAAACCGACAACGACCCGAACTTCTCCCGCCAGCTGGCCCAGGGCTGCCAGGTTTTTGTCAACGATGCTTTTGGTTCCTGCCACCGGGCCCACGCTTCGGTGGTCGGCATTGCCTCTTTTATAACCGAGAAAGCAGCCGGTTACCTGTTGAAGAAGGAAGTTGATTACCTGAGCAAGATAACCCACAACCCGGAAAAACCCTTTGTGGCCATCCTCGGGGGAGCTAAGATTGAAGATAAAATCCCGGTACTGGAAAGCCTGTTAACCAAGGCTGAAGTCCTGCTCATTGGCGGAGCTATGGCCTACACTTTCCTTAAAGCCCGGGGGCTGCAGGTCGGGAAATCGCTGGTGGAAGAAGACAAGCTGGAAATTGCCAGCCAGATCATGAAGAAAGCCGAAGCCAACAGGGTAAAACTGCTGTTGCCGCTTGACCATGTCCTGGCTGCCTCCATTGAGAGCCGGGAGGTGGCTTCTGTAGCTGAGAATTATCCCCTGCCCCAGGAATTGATGGCCGTGGATATCGGGCCGAAGACGATTGCCGAGTACAAGCACTTTATTCAGTCGGCCCGGACAATTTTCTGGAACGGTCCTCTGGGAGTGTTTGAAGTGGAGGCCTTCGCCAGGGGCACGGTGGAAATCGCCAGGGCGGTGGCCGAATCCGGAGCCCTGTCGGTGGTCGGGGGCGGCGATTCCATAGCCGCCATTCATAAAGCCGGAGTGGCTGATAGGATCAGCCACATCTCCACCGGTGGCGGAGCTTCTCTGGAATTTGTGGCTTACGGAACCCTGCCCGGGATTGAGGCTCTTAAATAAGACAATAGATATTGCAAAGAGAAAAGGACGCCGGATCAAAGCCAGACTAAGGCAGGAAAATGATGAGGGCGCTGAAGTGCCTGAAATAATTCCATACCGGAAGCGGAACGAAGCCTGATTCGAATAAAGGGAAAAAAATGACGGCCTTAAAAAAACCGGTCATCGCCGGCAACTGGAAAATGTACAAAACCATTGCCGAGGCCAGGGAGCTGGCTGAAGCCGTGGCCAGGGGCTGGCCTCAAGTAAAGGCGGCTACCCTGATTTTAATCCCGCCGTTTACCGCCATTCAGGAAGTAAAAAAAGCAGTCTCAGGCACTGAAATCAGGGTCGGCGCTCAGGATGTCTTCTGGGAGGAAAAGGGGGCTTTTACCGGAGAAATTTCAGCTCTGCAACTCCGGGAAGCGGGCTGCGACTTTGTAGTTATTGGTCATTCCGAAAGAAGACAATATTTCGGTGAAAGCGATGAAACCGTAAGAAAAAAAACCCAGGCTGCCCTGGCTCATGGTCTTCAGCCGGTGGTCTGCATCGGTGAAAGCCTGGCCGAAAGAGAAAACGGCCAGACCCTGACCAGGATAAAAGACCAGCTGGAAAGAAGCGTCTTCAGCCTGACCGAGGCCGATTTCAGCCAGGTGCTGCTGGCTTATGAGCCCATCTGGGCCATCGGCACCGGCCGGAACGCCACCCCGCAACAGGCAGAAGAGGTCCAGGCTTTCATCAGAAGCCTGATAAAGGCTAAATATGGAAATAAGGTGGCCGATTGTGCTATAATCCTCTACGGCGGTTCAGTGAAACCGAGCAATGCCCTTTCCTTAGCCAGGGAAAAGGACGTTGATGGATTTTTAGTGGGCGGAGCTTCCCTTGAAGCTGATTCTTTTCTGGCTATCGCCCGGGAAGCCCTGCGCGCGGATGAGGGATTAAAGTGACAGCTTTACTGGTTATTATTCACGTTATTATCTGCATAGTGCTGATTCTGGCCGTTCTGCTGCAGTCGGGCAAGGCGGCTGACCTGGCCGGAGCCTTTGGCGGCGCCGGCAGCCAAACAGCTTTCGGGCCAAGGGGCGCCCAGACCCTTCTCGGCAAGATTACCACTATCTGTGCCATTTTGTTCATGGTAACCTCTCTCGGTCTCTGGCTGTTATCCGGCAGGACTTCTTCGGTGGTTAAGAACGCCCCGGCTAAAGAAGTCCCGGCCGCCACTCAGACCCAGACCCAGGAACAAAAAGCTCAGACCCCGCCAGCCGCGGCTGAAAAAACCGAACCAAAAGCCGAAGAACCCGTCAAAAAATAGAAAAAAACAGGAATGCCGAAGTGGTGGAATTGGCAGACACGCTAGCTTGAGGGGCTAGTTCCCGCAAAAATGGGAGTAGGGGTTCGAGTCCCCTCTTCGGCATTCTCTTTTTTAGTGTAATATATAATTGATCCGAATAATTAACATCCACGGAGGGAAATCAATGAAGCTGCCAACCAGGCTTTTTTTTATAAGCGCTCTGGCTCTGGCCCTGGTTCTGGTAACTGAGGCCAGTCTTGAAGCCCGCCAGGACTATCCGGACCAGCCGGCTTCCATAGCAGTTAGGGTCCTGCAGAAGAATAATTTTGTCAGGAATCTCAGCCCGCAGGATTTTGAAGTGGCTGAAGACGGTCAGGTCCGACCGATTGAAGCCATCTATCTGGTGGAAAACAACAGGCTGACCAGGATACTGGAAGGCCAGCCCAGGGAACTGAACCTGAACCTGAATTATTTTATCATCGTTCAGGCCAGCGACTACGATAAGAAACTGGGAGATGCGGTCAACCTTCTGGTCAGCAACTACTTCCTGCCCGGTGATACCCTGACCCTGATCACCCCCCTCAAGATTTATCGTTTCAACCCGGAGACCCTGCGTGCCAAGAGCAAATCGCAGGTCAGCAAAGAACTGCAGAACATCATGAGGAGTGATATCATTCAGGGCAGCCAGGAATACAACACCGCCCTCCGGGATTTGAAAAAGATTACCCGTTCCCTGGCCACCTTCGGCGGAGAGTCGATCGGAGTCGACCCCGACGTGGAAAATGAAGCCGATTCCACCACCTTTAATTTTGGCATTGAACACATCCTGTCGCGTTACCAGGACACCCTGGTCAAGCTGGATGGGCTGCGGCTGGTCGACCAGAACAAGTTTATGTCATTTGCCAGGTCTCTGAAACACACTCCGGGGCAGAAAGCGGTGATTTTCTTCTACCAGAGAGAATTCCGGCCCGAACTCAGCCCCAAGGTTCTTAATCAAATGATGTCCAGTTACCAGGATTACCCGCATATTATCAATACCCTGATGGAGCTTTTCCAGTTTTACCGCCGGGAAAGCCGCCTGGACAAAGAACACGTCAGCCAGGCCCTGGCCGATTCTGGAGCGGTCTTTAACTTCATTTATCTGGATAAGCGCCCGGTGAGAATCAGTGGGGTGGTTATGAATGAGCAGTCGGAAGATGTTTTTGAAGCGCTGAACGAAGCCGCCAGAGCCACCGGCGGCATTTCCGACAATACCTACAATCCAGTCGAGGGGCTCCGGAAATCAGCCGAAAACGTTTCGGCCTACTATCTGATCTTCTATAAAACTGACCGGCCGGCGGGACAGGCTGGCTTCAGGCAGATCCAGGTCCGGGTCAAAGGAGGAACGGATTATCAGGTCCGTTACAGGCGGGGCTATTTCCTGGAAAATTCCGGACAGTAATTACCGGTCATCAGGCCAGCCTGGCCACCCACAGCGATAGGTCCATTTCGGGCATGGCTCCGGAAATCCGCCCTCTTTCAGTATTCTTGTGAAAGACGATGAAAGTAGGCACCGAGGCTATTCCCAGGCGGGCGGCCAGGCCGGGGTTCCTGTCCACGTCCACCTTGATGACCATCAGTTCTCCCGCCCGTCGCCGGGCCAGCCTTTCCAGCGCGGGAGCCATCATCAAACAGGGTCCGCAAGAATTGGAATAAAAATCAACCAGAACCGGCAGGCTGGACCTGGCGATCAGGTTGCCGGCCTGAATCTCATTGACCGCGACCACTTCCCCCGGTCGGGGAAGCGGGTTGTGACACCGGCCACAGACCACTGTCCCGGAACCTGGGTTCTCGGGATAAAAATTGGTCTGACCACACTGAAAACAGCTGACTTTAATCTTAGGGGTACTCATCTTGGTCCTGATTTTTTTATAGAATTTTTAGCATAAACGGACTGAAATTCAAAGGGTAAAACAAAAAAAGATAGCCTGAGCTCGAAGGGCCCAGCCCGGGGAAAACTTAATCCCGGCCACCGAGAAGATGGCCTGTAAGAGAAGCGATGAAGCCGCCAGAAGCTGGAAGAAATTATCAGGCCAGATGGATAAACTTTTCATTTCTTTTCACTGGCGATTAAAACAAAGTCCCCGCTGAAGACCGAAGTCAGGTCAGGGCTGTTACCGGCTTCTCACCACAGCAATTCGGCAAGGATGGCATTACTTACGAGAAACTTCTCCGGGGGCAGACTGACCCGACCATCCTTAATTTGCAAGAGCCCGCGTGCTGCTAGCCGGGAGAAGTTTTTTTCTAATCTTGAAAAACCGAAGGCCGGAAATCGCCGCCGCAACTTCTTCAGGGAAATCCCTTCCCTTAGCCTCAGACCGAAGACCAGGCTTTCCTTAAGTTCAGCTTCGGGCGTCAGCTCAATAAACTCCGGTAAGTTCATTTCCCCAGAATTTACAGCCGCTGCCCATTCCTCTAACAATCCGGGATTGGTCCAGCGGAAACTTCCCAGATGGGAAGAGGCTGAAGGCCCCAGACCCAGGAAAGGTTCATACCGCCAGTATTTTAAATTGTGCCGGCATTCAAATCCGGGCTGCGAAAAATTGGAAATTTCGTACTGAGACCAGCCGGCCTCTTCCAGTTTCAAGCGGTAATGGTCATAAGTTTCGGCCACTTCCTCCTCTGACCGCGGGGTTTGTTCCCAGACTTTCCTGAAGGGAACTTTTTCCAGTTCTTCCATTATATAAACCGAGAGGTGATGGGGTTGAAGCTCCTGCAATGCCTGCAGATTTACCTCTATTGTCCACCAGGATTCCCCTGGAACTCCGATCATCAAGTCCAGGCTGATATTCCGGCCGCCAACCCGAGCGGCTTCTTCTACCAGTTTGATAGTTTGCTCCGCCCGATAATGGCGGCCGAGAACGCCAAGAACCACGGGGTCAAAAGATTGGGCTCCGAAACTCAGCCTGTTCACCCCGGCCTGGAGCCAGCCCTGAACCCGGTCGAGTTCAGCCGTGGGGTTGACTTCCAATGTCACCTCTTCCGGGCAGGCTGACAGGTTATGCCTAAGAGCCAGGAGAAGCGATAGAATTTCTTCCGGAGCCAGGAGCGAGGGCGAACCGCCGCCAAAGTAAACGGTGTCGATAACAAGGTAATCAGCCAGATAAGCGGCTACCTGCTCTATTTCTCTCTTGATAGTAGATAGCCACTGGCGGTGAAGCTCCGGCTCAAAGATAGAGCTGGAAAAGTGACAGTAGGAGCACTTTGACAGGCAAAAAGGGTAATGAAAGTAAAGCCCGGTCCTGACCTTTTCCTGTTTTATTTCCAGGCTATTTTTTATGAATTTATAGTATTTTTCCATACGGGCTTAAAAAGCTTACTTCCCGGGCTGGCTCTTAGCTGTGATAGCCAATAATAGCATAATAAAGGGCCCGGTCAAAGAAGGTCACTATCCTGTTATAAAGGTCGAGGGCCTGGTACAGGTCCAGGGCATTATCCAGCAGCCCTTCAGCCTGAATCTTGTTCCAGAGTTGTTTTCTTATCAAACAGAGGGAGAGGAAAATTTCGGGCAGGGCAAAGCCTTCCTGGCGCCTGGTCTTCCCCAGTTCTATCCAGTATTTTTTCATCTCCTCCGACTCCAGTTCATAGGAAATCCAGCGGCCGAGCTGGCTGAAAACCAGATAAGCCCGGTCATAGACTTCTTTTTCCGGAAAAGATTGGTAGGTGGGCATGCTCGGATGTCTTTTCAGGTCGAGAAGGTAGGCCCTGGTGAGCTCAGAGGCATTTTTCTCTATCAGCTCCACTAATTTCCTGGAAACCGGGGAAAGAAAATATTTCTCTGGCCTGATATTTTCCAATTTCCCTTCCTCAATTATAAATCTATTCCCCGGCTCTGGTTTTGTCAAACTAAATCGGGCCGGCCAGCGGCGGGGTCGGAGCGCGCCCGGGGAGATTCGAACTCCCGACCTCAGGATTCGAAGTCCTTCGCTCTATCCGGCTGAGCTACGGGCGCGCCGGCTTATCTTAACCCAGACAGCCCTGCCCTTCAAGCCGATTGGCCTTCGTCCAGAATCAAAACTTATAGATTTCTATGTTTTATTATCCTGCCGACACCATGACAGCACCAGTCTATTAGCTCTAAGGAACGTGCAGTTATGTCAGCGGGCTTGTTCAAAAAATTGAATTTAAATCCAACCAGATGTATAAAACCAGACCAGCTGCCGATATAATTCATTATTTTTCAAATAGTTATCATTGATTTTCTCTGGCATAAAATTTGCTAGCGAAAAATTTCAAAAGGCATTTAAAATTTTTTTTGAAGGAGGTGATCAACTCGTAAACGAAGCGAAGGAAAAGGGTTAAGGGTTTTTAAGCAAGGGATTTTCTTCAAAGGAGGGAAAATGAAAAAAATCTTTATTCCTCTTCTATTTTTGCTTCTTTTTACTCTTCCCGCTGCAGCCCAGATCAGCCAGACCGGAACCCTGGACGGTACTGTCTATGACCAGGACAAGCAGCCTCTGCCCGGTGTGAATGTTTCTATCAAATCTAAGGCCCTTATTTCACCCTCGCTGGAAGTCGTCACCAACGACCGGGGTCACTGGCGTTTTCCTGCCCTTCCCCCTGGTGAATACACCATAACATTTAAGCTCCAGGGATTCAAGACCCTCATCCGGGAAGGCATCAAGGTCAACGTCGGTGTTACCACCACCCTGGATGTTTCTCTGGAACAATCGGCCATCGAAGAGAGTATAACTGTTACCGGAGTTTCTCCGACAGTTGACATCCAGAGGACTTCGATGACAGCCAGTATTACCAGGGATGTTCTGCAGAATTTACCGGCAGCCAGGAACCTTGGGGCTTTCTTTAACATGGCTCCCGGCGTTACTTCGACCACAGTCCACGGCAGTTCAGAAAGGGATAACACCTATAACATCGACGGGGTCAACATCACCGACCCGGTTACTGGTACCCAGGCCGGAACTTTCGGCATGGACATAATGGAAGAGCTGTCAGTCCAGACCGGCGGCTTGCCGGCTGAATACGGCAGCGTCCGGGGCGGTGTGGTCAACGTGGTGACCAGGTCTGGCGGAAATAAGTTCAGCGGCTCGGTTAGCTTCTTCTACCGCAATAAGGATATGCAGAGCACCAACACCAAGGGAACCATATTTGAAGGTCAGACCGGAGGTTTTGACTATGATTACGAACCTTCGGCTAACCTGGGTGGCCCGATCATCAAGGACCGCATCTGGTTCTTTGCCAATTTCGCTCTGCAAAAAACCCAGGAATTTTCGCTGGGCTATCCCTATGACCAGCCCAACCAGGTCCCGCTGGACTACAAACGGCCGATGCCTTTCATCAAGTTTACAATCCAGGCTACAAAGAAAGACCGGGTGGTCCTGTCCTTTAACTTCTCCGACTATGTCAGGAACCACCGCGGCGCTTCCTCCTACCAGACGGTTGATACCACCTGGAAGCAGACCACTCCCATTTACACCTATAATTTCCAGCTAACCCATTTCTTCAATCCCAACCTGTACACCAACCTGAAGGCCGGCTACATGGATTATGCGCTCAACCTTATGGCCAAAAACGATAAAGTCTGGGTGTATGATGCTCGCTACTACTACAACTACGCCAGCTACGGCTACGACGACATCTACAGCCGCAACCGGTTCCAGGCTCTGACTGATACCACCTATTTCCTGGACGAGTTCCTTGGCCGTCATGAAACAAAGGGTGGAATAGAATTTGAATATTCCTGGGACAGCCGCTACCGCCGCCACAACCGTGATGCCTGGGGCAACGGCCCGTTCTTCTACGTGCAGCTACCGAGCGGGCTTACCCCGGACCAGATTCCCAAGGACCTGGCTTCTCTGATTGACCGGGTCATCGCCGCCGGTATTTCCCCAACCGGAACCTATCCCTACATGGTCCATTACCAGGACTTCACCCGCAAGGACCGCAAGATAGTTATCGGCGGTTTCATCCAGGATACCTGGTCGCCGTTCAAGAGATTGACCCTGAATATCGGCTTCCGCTTTGACCGACAGGAAGGCATCCTGCCGGTTCAGGGACAGGAAAGAACGCCGGTGGAATATCCGCCGGGAAGCGGCATCATCTACGACCCCAGGTTAAACGAGCAGACCAAACCCTATATCTGGAATACGCTGGCTCCCAGGCTCGGGGCCTCTTTTGACCTGACCGGAGATGCCAAGACCGCTCTTAAGGTCAGTTTCTGCCGCTATTACATCGCCAACATCATGCAGTGGTTCGTGACCGTTAACCCCAACAGCTTCATTTCCTGGCGGACCCATTACATTATCAATGACGGCACCGACCCCAATTATCCCATTGACCCCAACGACCCGCTGACCCGGCTGCGGCCCAACCCCAACCGTCTGATGTATAACTTCAGCGCCACCGCTTCGGCCACGATGGACCCTAACCTCAAATCTCCCTACCTGGATGAATTTATTATCGGAATAGAAAGAGAAATTATGACCGACACCCGGTTCGGTGTCCGTTACATCCACAAGTGGGACCGCAACCTTATTGAAGACGTTGACCTCAACCGTCTTAACCTCAACTTCTACAAAGCTCTCTATTCGGTCAAGGGTCACGACGCCATCTTTGACCCCAATTGCTGGTACATCTACGCCCCGGTTACTGCCACCGACCCCTGGAACAACCAGACTGTTACCTTCTGGCGGAGAACTGACCCGGGCATGACCACGCCTACCAGGACCTTCGTCACCAACCCGCCCGGAGCCAAGAGAGACTATGACGGTGTTGAAGTCACTCTGAATAAGAGGTTTTCTAACCGCTGGTCAGCCATGGTTTCCTATGTCTGGCAGAAATCCCGTGGGTTGATCGGAACCGATTTTGACGACAGCTGGTCCGGACAATCCTATTTCAACGACCCCAACGTTCATACTTTCGCCATGGGCAATTTCGGTTATGAACGGCGCAACCAGTTCAAAGTCCAGGCCATGTGGCAGGGACCATGGGGCATCATGATCAGCGGCTACTACCGGCTGCTCGACGGTCAGCGCTGGACCAGGCGAGTCAGGAGTGCCGACCTCGGAGTGACCCTGCCCCAGGGAACCGTGACCATCAACGCTGAACCTCGCGGCTCCAGGAGCCTGCCGCCACTGACCATTCTGGACCTCAGGGTGGAAAAGAGCTTCAGGCTGCCCGGAAAGTTCGGACAGTTCGGGGTTTTCTGCGATATCTTCAACGTCACCAATGTTGCCATTCCGACGGGTGTTCATTCCATATCCAGCAGCACCACCACCGTTTCTGGCAAGCGCGTGTCTTTCGGAGAACTCACCAGCCTGACCGACCCCAGAGTCTTCAGACTGGGTGCCAGGTATTCGTTCTGAGCAGGTTTGATAATTTCAGGGGAGGCGCAATGCCGCCTCCCCTTTCTTTTTTAAATCACCAGACCGCCTCAGGCCACCTAACATGAATCAACTGCCATTATAGGCAGACCTGGCATTCTTTGCCGGCTGTCTCTGGATAAAAATCTCACCATCTACCCAGAAAACGAGCCAGAATAGCCGGCCAGGACCTGGTCGATTCCTGAGCTCGTCACTATAGTTAAGCTACTGACCGAAAGCTGATTATTTCCTATGTTTTCAATATTATTCCCGAAAAATTAAATTGCAGTTAAAGCAGCCAGGTTTTTTGCCTGTTAAAAAAATGAACCTGACCTGAATTAATCAGAACTCGTTGCTTTGGATAATATCCGGACCCTAAGCCTTGCCTGCTTTTATTTTTTTCCCATAAGTTGTAAAATGCCAGAAACAAAAATGACGCACACTAAAAATACATTACCAGCTTCCTACTGGGAAATACAGAAGAAGCAACAGAGGATTTCCGCCCTTCTTTTCTTCCTGCTATTCATATTCTACTTCCTGACAGTGGGCCTGATTTCTGGCTCCGTTCTCTTTTCGCTGGGCCTTATTCTGCCCGGCTTCAGCTTTTTGGCCGGGCCCTTTTTTATCAAGTACCTGGTGATCGTCTTCTCCCTGTCGTTAATCATGACTTTAGTTAATTTTTTTCAGGCGAAACAACAGGGCGTACGGTATATCCTGAAAAACCTGAGAGCCTGTTCCCCCGACCCGGAGGACCGCTACCACCTGAGTTTCCTTAACGTGCTGGAAGAAATGAAAATATCCTCGGGCCTGCCTGAGCTCCGGGGGTACATCATACCGACGGTCAACCTCAACTCTCTCTCGCTCATCGGACCGGGCCAGCAGCCGGCCATAGTCGTTACCGAAGGACTTCTGGCCGAAACCAGCCGGGATGAACTCCAGGCCGTGGTGGCCCACGAAACAGCCCACATCCTGAAAGGCGACACTTTTCTTCTGACGCTGGTCTGTTCCATCGCCGCTTTTTACGAGGAACTTATCGATTCACTCGACCGCCAGAAGGAATACAGCCAGCCTGAGCTAAAGCAGACACGGGGGGATAAGGGAGTCGGCCAGCCCTTAATTTATCTGGCCAGTTTGTTCTCCTACCTTCTCCTGAATTTTTTCATTACCATTATCAGCCAGAAACGGGAGCTCCTGGCTGACGCCACGGCGGTGGAATTGTGCCGCGACCCCCTGGCCCTGGCCCGGGTCATCTACAAAGCTCAGGTGGCTAATTCTTATCTGGGCGATAGCAGTGTTTTCACCCCTCTGTTCCTGGTGCCGCCCGATTCCCGGGACATCGGGGAGAGCACCAGGGACAAGCTTTTTAATACCCATCCACCCGTCAGCCTCAGGCTGCGGCTCCTGGCTGAGATGGCCCATAAGAACCTGAAAGAGGTCATTGAAGAAGTCAGGACCCGGGAAGAACAGAGAGAGAGGGCCCGGACCAGGTACAGCCCGCTGGAAGAAAGCAGCCCGGATTACCTGGAAAAAATCAACAAATTGCAGCAGCAAGCCCGGGAAAGTTTAGAAAAGGATAGTATCTGGCTAGCCCGCAACGCCCACGGCCGGTGGGAAGGGCCTTATGTCCTCGGTTCGTTGATTACTCTTCCCTATTTCACTCCGGCGACCAGAATAAAGAATACCAAAGAAAATCTGGAGGGCCCGGCCCGGAATTTTCCTCAAATCCGTTTCGCCCTGTATCGTCAGCTCAAAAAGCAGCCGCTGGACCCGGCCCGGCACGATAAATGCCCGGTTTGCAACACCGGACTGGTTGAGGCTTTCTACGAAGGGGTGAAAATCAAGAAATGCCAGACCTGCCGGGGCCAGCTGGTGGCTATGAGCGACCTGGAAAAAATCTTTGCCCGACGGGAAATGACCTTCCCCGAATCACTCCAGCAAAAAGCCCGGGCTTACCGGGAAGCTCTGCTTGACCCCAATATCAAACCGCCAGTCCTCAAGGAAAAACCTCCGGCCCTCTGCCCCGGGTGCGGGCTACAGTTCACTTTAAGGCCTTTTAGCTACCACTACCTGCTGCCCGTTTATAAATGTTATCAATGCCAGGTTATCTGGTTTGAAGACCAGGAGCTGGAATTACTCCAGATTTTGATAGAAGAAAAGACTGCCGGACCCGGTCTTAACCAGAACTGATTCTAGCCAGAAGAGGCGGCCTGAGCCTCCCTGATTATCTACCTCTTGATAACAGGGGAAAAATGGCCTGACCCGGTTGAGTCAGAATCCAGGTGAAAACCGCACCTTCGCCGTTGAACCGCAGCTCATCCCCGGTTGATAAAAATATAACTATCAACCGGGAGGAAATTTCATCCAGACTTTCACCCCTAAGGGTGATTGAAGATGATTTTCCTTCATGAGATAGATAGGGTGCGTTGGCCATAACCCCGGGTTGGGTTAAATTTAAGAGAGGGTAAAAAAATGGCTAAAAAGAAACTTTTACTGATTGACTTTGACCAGGAATTCTTGAAGTTCCTGTCCCGGGCCCTGACGGATGAGGGTTTCGAGACAGTCACCGCCACCGACGGGCTGTCCGGGTTCGAGCGCTTCTCGGAAATTCACCCTGACCTGGTCATCATGGAAGCCATGCTACCCAAGTTTCATGGTTTTGAACTTTGTTCCCGTATCACTTCCCATCCGACCAAGAAGGCACCGGTCATCATCGTCACTGGTATTTACAAGGATTCGGTTTATAAAACCGAAGCCCTGAGAAGCCTGGGAGCCTCGGCTTTCTTTGAGAAACCCCTTAACCTGGAAGAGTTGCTCAATAAGATATACGAACTGGTCGGCAAGCCGGAGACCAAGAAAATTTCAGCCACGGCTGAGAAGGAGCTGGACCAGCTGTTAAAAGAAGCCCTGTCCCTGGACACGGAAGGAAAAAAGCCGGCGGAAAAAGTCAAACCGGTGGAAAAACCCAGGCCGGTAGAAAAGCAGGTACCCGAGTCCCGGCCGGCTAAAGAACCCCAGCTGAGCAAAGACGATGAGGTTGATTTGATTCTCAGGTCCAAATTAAAAGACCTGATGGTCGAAAATTCAAAACCCGAGCCGAAAACGGAGCCAAAGCCTGAGGTCAAACCGGCTCCCAGGCCAGCAGTCAAGCCCGAGCCAGAAAAACCGGCTGTCCGTCCGGCTGAGACTAAAAAAGCTGGAACGGACACTACCGACAGCCTGCTGGACGAGCTGATGAAGAAGCCGGCAGCTCCACCCGCTCCTCCCCGCACCCCTAAAGCAGAACCGGTAAGAACCCAGCCCAGACCGGAACCTTTAAGTCCAACCCGGTCGGAACCCAGGCCTGAACCCAGGAAAGAGGTAAAAAAGGAAACTCAGCCGGCTGCCCCTCAGGCCCCGGTTGACAACAGGCCCAGACCAGCCGCACCGGTGGTTAATCCATTCAAAGGATTCATAGAAGAAAAAGAGGAAGAAAAGAAGAAATCCCGCAGTGGCGCTGGCAAATACATCGGCCTGGCCGCCGTCATCCTGGCTGCGGCCGGAGTGGTAGCCTTCCTGAGCTTGAAGAAAAAAGAAGCCCCGACTTTCAGCGGACAGGCCAGCCAGCAGGTGGCTGCCCTCCAGACCGGTAACAACCAGCCCGTTGTCCCCGAACAATCGGAAGAAAAAATTACCCAGGAAATTGCCAGGCAGATGGAGGCCTATAAATCCCAGAAGGAACAGGCGAGCGCTAACCAGCCGGCTAAAAAATCAGCTCCGACCCGGACCGCTGACCGGCAACCGGCCCGAGAGGAGGCCGCTCCTTTTATTCCCGAGCAAACCACTTCTCTCGCCGCCCTGACCACCACCCCCCAGGCCGAGCCGCCCCAGGCTCAGGCCACTCCTCCGGTTGAAGCGGCCAGCACCAAAACAGAAGACGCCGCCGAAAAAGCCAGCGAACCGGTCCAATCAGCCCCTGAACCACAGGTGGTCATCCCGGTCCAGGACATCAAACCCGGGGACCTGGTGCCGCTCAACACAGTCGATGTCGAACCGAAGGTGGTCAAGACCGTGGAGCCGGTTTACCCAGAAGCTGACCGGAGGATGGGCAACAAGGGCCAGGTGCTGCTGAACGTCCTGATTTCGGAAAACGGCGACGTCCTCGAGGCGGCAGTCATCAGGGGTATTAAAGGTTCGGTGGCTCTGGAAAAAGAAGCCATCAATGCTGTAAAAAAATGGAAATTCTTGCCAGCAGAAAAAAATGGTGTTAAAGTAAGGGTCTGGAAGCCCGTTACCATAGGCTTCGGCCTGAATAAATAAGAGGGCTAAAAAGGAGTCATGAAGATGAGCATCTCCAAAGAACAAGAGGAACTTTACAAGAAGACTCTGGAAGATGTTCGGGCTCAACTGGCCGCCATCGATGGCGAGGTGGAAAAAGAGCTGCAGAGAGTCAGGCAGACTCTGGCTCAACTGCAGGAGCAGAAGAAGTCTCTAAAGATGGTGTACGAGGGGATTGCCAAGCTGCTGGGTATTGAAAGCGACCTGGAGGAGGATGCCACCGACACCTCCATCCCCAAGATGTGAGCTTGCCGGCTTGAGATAACAACCTGGCCAGGGCCTCAACCGTCGGACCGGAACCAAGGGAACCAACAACAGGAAAAATCGGCCATCCATTTTCCTGGAATATATTGAATCCATTATTCTTTTAAGGTATCTTAATAGCCTATTTTTTTGCTCCGGGTATTCTGATGTTTATTTTGATCGGTTTTTTGATCGGGTTCCTGGCAGCCGTTCCTGTCGGTCCGGTCAACATTTACATCATCTCCCAGACGCTGAAAAGGGATTTCTTCCACGGGATGATAGCCGGACTGGCCACAGCCTTCCTGGACTTCAGCTACTGCCTGGTGGCTCTGGTGGGCTTTTTCCACATCTCCGTTAACATCACCGATTACAACTACTGGTTAAAAATCGCCGCCGGCGCTGTCCTGATGCTGCTGGGCTTAAAATTATTGCATGATGCCCGGGTGTTTCAGTTCCGGGTGCGGGAAAAAGATACGGTCATCATCAGGAGCCCTCGGCCGCTGCTGGGGGTGTTTCTTCTGTACATATCCAATCCCTCGCTCTATGCTTTCTGGATAGCTGTGGCCGGTTTCGTTACCGCTCACGGACTGTTGAAAGAAGGGCTCTGGCCGGCGGTCTTCTTCGCCCTGTCCTGTGGCCTGGGGGCAGTCGTCTGGTACTTCTTCCTGGTCCGGATTGTTTCGCATTACCAGGCTCGCATTCAGGAAAGGACTTTTAAGAGACTCCTCTCGGCCCTGGGACTGCTGCTGGTGGGTTTTTCTCTTTTCACCTTTTTCAAAATCTTTACCGGTAAATAATCCTGCCAGCTGACGGCCCTGTTAAATTTGAGCTTCCACCGCTGCTCATTTCGAGTACAATATAACCGGATGCCGAAGGAAACCATATTAACCAGAGACCGGGATATCAAATTTCCCGAGTTTGTCATCCTCAAGGCCTCCGCCGGCACCGGGAAAACCCGGGCCTTAACTCTCCGCTTCACCCAGTTCTTACTTTCCCGGGTTATCAAACACAATGACCCCCAGCAGATACTGGCCATTACCTTCACCCGGAACGCCACCAAGGAGATGAAGGAAAGAATCATCTGGTGGCTGAAAAAATGTTGCTTTTTCTCCGACCGCGTCCGGGAAGACCGCGACCTGGAAGCCATCCTGAGCCTGGTCACCATAGACCGGGACCAGCTTCAGGCCCGGGCCGAAGAGACACTGAACAAGATTCTGAGCAACTACAGCGATTTCCAGGTAACCACCATTGACAGTTTCATGGCCAATATTTTCAAAGCTTCGGCCATAGAGCTGGGAATAAGTCCTGACTCCGAGATTACCATTGATTCCGGGCCGGTCCTGACCTATGCTTTTTCCCGCCTGTTGAAGAACATCCGGGCCGATTCCCCTGAGTTCGGTTTTTTCCAGGAAGTCTGCCAGAACCTGAAGGAGATGCGAGGTTCAAAGGAGGCCTACGCCTGGGACCCGGCAGCTGACCTGGAAAACATCCTGATTGGCCTCATCCGCAAATTAGCCGCCGCCAACCGCAGGGCTCGTCAGCTTGACCTGAAGCCCCTCCGAAAGACCTTACAAAAACTGGAAGAAAAATTCCAGGCCAGCCGGGAAAAAGTGGCCAGCCTTATCCCCGCCTGGAGCGGGCGGCCCAAGCGCTCAGCCCTGTATTCTCGACTGTCCAGGACAAGGATTACCGATTGGCTGGATTACGATTTTAAGATCCTGGGCCAGGATAATCTACCTCCCAGCCTGTCCCGGGAACTGCAGAAGCTAAAAGAGGTCGTTGATAGCTACAAAGAAATCCAGGCCAGGATGTTTTTCCAGCCGCACCTCAAGATTTACGACCGCTTCCTGGAGGTCCTGGACCAGACCAGGAAGGAAAGAGGTCTGGTTTTCCTGGAAGACATCCACTGCCAGCTGGCTAACTACCTGGACCTGGGAGTGGTGCCCGATGTCTACTTCAGCCTCGGCAGCGAAATCTATCACTACCTGATAGACGAATTCCAGGACACCTCTCCCCTGCAGTGGCAGAATCTTTACCCGCTAATAGAAAATGCCCTGGCCCAGGGCGGAAGCCTGTTCCTGGTCGGCGACACCAAGCAGGCCATCTACGGCTTCCGCGAAGCCGATTACCAGATAATGGTCAACCTGATAAAAGGCCAGGACGGGTTTGCTTCGGTCCGTCCCAGGATAGCTGAACTGCAGGAAAACTGGCGCAGCCGGGAACAGCTCCTCAGCTGGCTGAAGCGGATATTTCCGGATGGCCTCAGGGAACTCCCGCTGGACACCATGGACTGGGAAGAAGCTCGCCTGTGGCGGGAAGCCGCCAGCCGCAGTGGTCTGGATGATTTTACCTGCCGCCCGGCTCGCGGCTCCGGTTCTTTTCCGGGTTACGCCGAGCTAAAACTGGTTGACCTGTCCAGAAAAACAAAAAGAGAGCCCGGAAACCATAATAATGACTCCGAACCGCCAGACAGCGAGGACCTGGAGGAACCGGAAAAGAAAGAAGTCCAGAACCTGATCAAGGAACTGCTGGAACGCGGCTACCGCTATGCCGACCTGGCCATCCTGACCTACGAAAACGACCGGGTCAAGAAAGCCGCGGCCTGGCTCAACGAGTTGCAAATTCCCTTTGTGCCCTATTCGGCCCTGGATATAAGAAGCCGCCCGGTAATCAGGGAAATCCTGTCTTTTCTGCAATTCCTGGATTATCCCCTGGATGAACTCAACTTTTCCGTTTTCCTCTGCGGCCAGCTCTTTCAACAGCGCCTGAGGCAAGACGGGATTACACTGGAGCCTGAAGCTGTCAGGGAATTCATCCTGAACCATCGGAGCCAGGGCCAGGCACCCCTTTACGCTGCTTTCAGGCTGACTTACCCCGCCCTCTGGGAAGCCTATTTTGAGGATTTTTTCAAGACCACGGGCTACCTTCCCCTTTACGACCTGGTCAGCCAGGTTTTTCGGGTTTTCCAGCCCCTGGAACTTTTCCCGCTGGAAGAAGGAGCCCTGATCAAGCTGCTGGAAGTCATCAAGAATTTTGAAGGTCAGGGCAAGAGCAACCTGCGGGATTTTATCAAGTTTTCGGCCGAAACCAGTGACGATAAGAACCTCTGGACCATTGACGTCCCGGAAACCCTCGATGCCGTTAAAATTATGACCATTCACAAGGCCAAGGGGCTCGGTTTCCCGGTGGTCATCCTCCTTCTTTACCGGGAACAGATTAAGTCCGAAACCTTCTACCTCAAAGAAAGCAGGACGAGAAGACAAACCCGGCCCAGGGGGCCACAGCCGGTTGAAGTCCTGAGGTTAAATGCCAGCACCGCCAGCGCCCGGCCAGAATTTCTGAGGGCTTACGAGGGTTACCGGGAAAGGGAGCGGGTTAATAAATTAAACACACTGTACGTGGCTCTGACCAGAGCCCGGGAAGAGCTCTACGTGATCGGGGTCAAGAAGCGAAATGAATATCCTTTTCCCCTGCTGGAAGCCATCCTCGACCTCGAAACCGAAGGGAAAGACGCCTCCGCCAGCTGCAAGCCCGATACCAGGCAGGCAACGAAAAGAGACGCCACCCGGCTGGAGTTCGTGGCCCCGTTGACTGTGCTTCAGGCCGGGAAGTTTTCATCGACTGCCGCCCGACCGGCCTTTAATTATTATGAAAGAAGACGCGGCGAATTGATCCATGCCCTGCTGGCCAACATCGAATTTGCCGGAAAAGACCTGGACCGGGTGCTGGCTGCCGCGGCCGCCCGAGTCCGGGCCACAGATTTTTCAGCCGGCGAAATACAGGCTGCGGCCGGGACGGTCAAAGAATTCCTGTCGCTACCCGAAGTGGCCGCTTACTTTGAGCCCCGGGCCGGGCGAGCCGTCCACCGGGAAATAGAGCTGGTTGATGCCCGGGGCCGGCTTTTCCGGGCTGACCGGGTAGTGGTTGACCCGGACCAGGTCATCGTAATTGATTTTAAGACCGGTTTTACCGGCGACCCGGAACAGCGAGCCGGCTATTTCCAGCAGATAAAAAGCTACATGGTGATGCTATCTGACATTTATCCAGGAAGAAAGATAGAAGGGATTCTGATGTATCCCGACCAGAAAAAACTGGAGAGAGTCTGATGTCCCTGGTTTTGATTCGGCCCGGACAGGACCTGCCGGAGATTCTGGCCATCCGGTTGCTCCAATCCAGCCCGGAACTGACCGGGTTTCAGGTGGTCTTTCCAGAAAAGAGGCCCGGTCATTACCTGAGAAAGGCCCTGGCCCAGAAGCTTAAAAAAAGCTTCCTGCCTCCGGTCATCCAGTCCTTTGATGAGTTTGTTGACAGCCTCTACCTGGAAATAAACCCGAACCAGGACCGCCCGGCCGACCCCATCGACGCCGTTTCCATCCTTTACCAGCTTCACCGCCAGCAGCCCCAGCCTCTCGGGGGGAAAGCCTTTTTATCACTGGACGAATTTTTCCCGCTGGGGCTAAAGCTTTACCAGGACCTGGAAGAATTAAAATCGGGGCTGGTAACCCGGGACAATTTCCTGATGATTGATTCGCTGGCCGGGCAGAACCTGCCGGAAAAAACCAGGTCCAGGCTGCAGAAGGTGTCTTTCTTCTTCGAAAATTTTTATAACCGCCTGGCCGAGGAGAGATTATCAACCCGGGCTACCCGTCTGGTAACCGTCCTTGACCAGCTCCAGCCCGAACACCTGGACCGCTTCCAGCAGACTATCCTGGCCGGGTTCTACCTGCTGACCGCCGGTGAAACCCGGCTGGTAAAAAAAGTCCTGGAATCGGAGCGGGCCATTCTTTATCTTTTCGACGGGCCGGGAATAGAGGAAATGGTTCAGAGCCTGGGGTTCGACCCGAAAGAAGCTGAGGTCATCCCGGAAGAAGCGGAAAACAACCGCCAGCCGGAAATTCATTTCTACCTGAGCCCGGATTCTCACGGGCAGCTTTTCATCCTTAATAACCTGATGGCCGAAAAAGTGCAGGACCAGTCTCGGCTGAACGAAAAACAGGTCATCGTCCTGCCCGCCCTGGAAAGCCTGATACCGTTGCACCAGCAGACTCTGTCGGCCCTGCCGGAAGAAGCCTACAACATTTCTCTCGGGTATCCGCTGACCAGGACTCCCCTTTACAACTTTTTTGACTGTCTGTTCAACCTGATTCAAACGGCCGACGAATCAAACCGGGTTTATGCTCCTTATTACCTGGATTTCGTCCTCCATCCCTACACCAAGAACATCTATTTCCCCGGGCCGCAGCCGAGCGCCGAGCTGACCAGAATTCTGTTCCATGCCATCCAGGAAAGCCTCAACCAGAAAAAGGGCAACCTCTTCTGGTCGCTGGCGGAAATCGTCGCCGACCGGGACTGGCAGAAAAAACTGGACGAGTATTCGGAGACGGCCCGGACTCCGAAAGCCCCGGAATTTATCAAGCACCTCCAGTCCATCCACCAGCAGACGATTGAACCTTTCTTCCAGATTGAAAGCATCGGCGACTTCGCCCTGAAACTCGTCAACCTGCTGCAATTCCTGGTCCACCGGAGCACTGCCCCACTGCACCTTTTCTTCCAGCCTTATGCCGAAGAATTCTTTGCCCGGTTTGAAAACCTGAAAAATTCACTGATGAGCCGGGAAAAATTCCAGCACCGCAACAGCTATTTCAACCTGTTTCGCAAGCTCATCTCCGAGGCCCGGGTCAGTTTTCCCGGAACCCCGGTCCACGGACTTCAGGTGCTCGGCTTCTGGGAAACCCGCTGCCTCCAGTTCGATGAGGTTTATCTCCTGGACATGAATGAAGAGGTAATACCAGGCAGCGGCAAGGTAGACTCCCTGCTGCCCCAGGTGGTGCGAAGAGCTCTGAATCTCCCGACTTACCGGGAGCGGGAAAAGAGGTACAAGTATTACCTACACCAGCTGATTTCCGGCGCCAGCCTGGTCCATGTCTTCTTTGTGGAAAACAGCGAAAAGGAAAAGAGCCGGTTCGTTGAAGAGTTACTCTGGGAAAAGCAGAAGAAAGAAAAGAAGCCCGAGACGGCAGGTTACATCAGGTCGGGCAGCTACCGCATTGACCTCAGCACCCCGGCGGTCAAACCCGTGGCCAAGACCAGCCGGACGCTGCAAGTCCTGGCCGGAATGGAAATCTCAGCCAGTCAGCTCGATTCCTACCTGAAATGTCCGCTCCAGTTTTACTATGCTCACGTTTTACAGCTCTCGGAAAGAGAGGAACTGGCTGATACCCTGGAAAGGGCTGACATCGGCACCCTGGTTCACCTCATTCTCAATGAGTATTTCTGGCCCTACCTTAACCGGCCCCTGCCCCGGGAGTTGGACGGCGACAGGCTGGTCCGGACCATCGACCAGGTCTTCCAGACGATGCTGGCCGGTTCGGTCTCCGGGAACTTCTTGCTGATGAAAGAACAGATAACCCGGCACCTGCTGGAATTCCTGGAAAAATACCAGCAGCCAGTCGTCTGCCGGCTGGCCGAGGAAGGCCTGCCGCTCGTCATCAGACAGCTGGAGAAAAAAATTCAGTTGAACTACCGGGTCAAAAGGCACACCTTCAGGCTCAAGGGAAAAATCGACCGGGTGGAAAGCCGCGGCTCCCACCTCTGCCTTCTCGATTACAAAACTTCAGCCAGCGAGAAGTACCAGGCCATCAAATTCCACAGGCTGGAGCTGGAAAACAGAGCTTCCTGGCCTGAAGCCATCGGCAGCCTGCAGCTCCCCTTCTACCAGCTTCTGGCCGCCGGCCAATTCCAGACCCCGGCCGAAGACATCTACCCGGCGCTGCTCGTTCTTGGACGGAATTCTTTAGGACCTGATATTGAATTCTCGCCCCTGGCCGGGAAAAAAGGCCGGAACCAGGCCGACCCCGAGCAGGAGCCCGGCCCCTATCCTCTGGGTGAAACTTCATTGACCAGGCAAACCCGGAAAGAGAATTTCTTCCTGGTTAAAGAAATAATCGAGCGGTTGCTCCTCGAAATTATCGACCCGGATAGACCTTTCACCCCGGACGGACTCGAGACCGGCCGCTGTGAGCGGTGCATCTTTGTTGATTTCTGCGGCCAGTAAGAATAATTTTCAGGCGGTAATCCATCCGGGCCGATTTTTCGTAATTATAAATATGAAGCTTGAACCAGAACTGAAAGGTGAAAAAGATGGTTAAATTTTTGCTGTGGTTGATACTTTTCATCCTCTGCTGGCCGCTGGCTCTCCTGGCCCTTATTCTTTATCCCCTGGTCTGGCTGATTTCTCTGCCCTTCCGGCTGGTCGGCCTGACTGTCACTGCCGTCTTTGACCTGCTCAAAGCCATACTGACCCTGCCGGCCAGGATGCTCAACAGCCTGGCCAGATAAGTCCAGCTGTTCTCTTCAGCTTGACAAATCCCCGCCCGGCGTCTATTAAAGACACATGGAGCTGTGTGTTGAAAAGATAGTCTATCCAGGCCGGGCCCTGGCCCGGGCCGAAGGCAAAATCGTCTTCACCGATGAGGGCCTGCCGGGCGAGCTGGTGGAAGTCGAGATTCTCAAGGACAAAAAAAATTACGCCGAGGCCCGGACCATAAAAATCCTCGAGCCTTCAGCCGACAGGCAGCTTCCCCGCTGCAGTCATTACCAGGCCTGTTCTCCCTACCAGATTATGACCTACGACCTGGAGCTCAAAACCAAGCAGGCCCAGCTGCTGGAAATTTCTTCCGGTCTTTACGGCAGCGACCGGCCGCCGCTGGAACTTATTCCCTCGCCCCAAATTTACGGTTACCGCAATAAGATTCGCCTTAGCTTCAACTGGCAGGCTCAGCCGCCGTTTGTGGCTTACCACGAGCCTGGTTCCATGGCCAGCTTTTTACCGGTCGAAAGCTGCGCCCTGGTCAGCGACAAGGTCAACGCCCTAATTTCCAGGTTTAACACGCTGCTCCGGGGAGAACCGCATCCGGCCCTCAGACACCTGGAAATCAGGGAAAGCTTCTGGAGCGGCGAGCTGTTGCTGCTGCTGGAAGCAGCGGATGAAGACAGCCTGGAAAGAGTCGCCCGTCTGTGGCTTCCGGCTCTGACCATGGATTCTCCGCTGGCCGGGGTTGTCGGTCTGGTGCAGGAAGGGCGGAGGAAGTTTTTCAGCCGGCTCTACGGCCGCGAGTACCTGGAAGAAAAAGTCGGCCCGGTCGTTTTCCGCTACGGCGCCGGGAGTTTTTTCCAGGTGAACCCGCCCCAGCTGGAAAAAGTAGTGGAAAAAATCAAGCAGCACCTTCAACCGCAGACCCCGGTTAAACTCATTGATCTCTATGCCGGGCTGGGGACTTTTGGACTTCTGCTGTCCGGTTCAGCTTCAGAGATCATGGCCATAGAATCGGACCCGGGCAACATTTTCTTCCTGAAAAAGAACCTGCGCCTCAACCGTATCCAGCACCTGGTGGTGGCCGAGGGACGGAGTGAAGACTGGATAGATGAAATCCTGGAATTTCGGGCCGGGGCCCTGGTCATCGACCCGCCGCGCAAAGGGATGGCCGAAGAACTGGTCGAGGCCCTGGTCTCGCACCCGCCGGGCCTGGTTTTTTACCTTTCCTGCAACCCAACCACCCTGGCCCGGGATTTGAAGAAGTTCCTCCAGGCTTATGAATTGCTGGAAATTACCGGCTTTGATTTTTTCCCCAGGACTCCCCACCTTGAAACCCTGGCCGTGTTAAAAGCCAGGCCGCCGGCTCACTGAAATCTGCCGGCCAGCTGGCCGCAGGCGGCGGCTATGTCCACTCCCTTGGATTGCCTGACGGTGACCTTGATTTTCCTTTCTTCCAGCCAGCGCTGGAACCTGTCCAGGTCCTCGGTCGCGGGCCGCAGGTAAGGCAGGCCGGCCACCGGGCTGTAGGCTATCAGGTTAACCTTGGCCCGGAGTCGCCGGGCGATGGCGGCCAGGCCCTCGGCTTCGTACAGGCTGTCGTTAAGGTCCTTAATCAGGATGTACTCCAGGGTCAGCTGCCGCCCGCCCGAGCGGATATAATCTTCGGCTGCAGCCACCAGCTCCGGCAGGGGGTATTTTTTGTTAACGGGCATCAGCCGGCTCCTCTGCCGGTCAACGGAGCTGTGGAGGGAAATGGACAGGTTTATTTGCAGCTCAAAATTCTTAAGCTGCTTGATACCCGGAATCACCCCGGCCGTGGATATGGTCATCCTCCTGGCTCCGAAGTTAAGGCCGTGTTCATCGTTCAGGATTCTGACAGCCTTGAGCACATTCTCCAGGTTATCCAGCGGTTCTCCCATGCCCATGAAGACCAGGTTGGTAATCTCATGCTGGAAAAGGTACTTCAAGCTCAGAACCTGGCTGACCATCTCCCCGGGGCTCAGATTTCTCCTGAAGCCGTTAAGTCCGCTGGCACAGAAAGCGCAACGGAATTTGCAGCCCACCTGAGTGGAAAGGCAGATGGTCTTACGCCGGCCCGAGGGAATCAGCACCGTTTCGACGTAAAGTCCGTCCGGCAGGCGGAAAAGATATTTCACCGTGCCGTCGGCCGAGCTGGCCGTCTGCTCCACGGTCAGCGGGTTGATGATAAATTTTTCGGACAGTTTTTGCCTGAGAGCGAGCGGCAAGTCGGTGAATCCAGAAAAGTCCGTCAGGCCTCGCTGGTAAATTCCCTGAAAAATCTGTCTGGCCCGGAAGGGTTTTTCCCCGCTGGCCTGGAGGTAGTCCTCAAGTTCGGAAAGAGTAAAGGAAGTCAGACACAACCGGTCGGTCATCGCTCAGGCCTTTCGCTTAGATTATAACCCAGATGACAACCGGAGATAATCGGGGTCTGAAAATTTAAATATAAAGAATTTCTGACCCGGGCAGGAGTCGCTGGCGTCCCGGGGGTGGGTTGTTGACCGTGAGTTGATGGTGATGGTGATCGAGGCTCGGATTGGGAGAGGCCGAGCCAGCGCTGGTTCGTCAGATGAAAATATCGGCGCCTGTATAACTGATTCAGCCAAAGCGTAACATCTGGCAGGACGCTAATCTCAGCGCCTGAAAAATCAATCTTCAGCCGGCTAAACTCTCGCCGGACAGGACAGGGCCAAGCTTAATCAAGCTGATTAAACCAGCTATCTTCCCTCAGGTACAATCGCCATCGGGCCGTGCTTAATTATTTCTTTTTCGGCTCGAACCTGGCCAGCAGGTCAACCACGGCTTCCTTGTGAACGGTAAAGACCAGCATTTTTAACTTCACATAATCGTCCCGGTAAAGAATGTAACCCTTGTAGGGTCCGCGATGGGCCCCGGCTCCGGAGTCTTTCACCAGAAACCAGGTGTGGTCATCCTTTTCCAGCAGACCCACGCAGTGAATGGCGTGGTCATCCTCGGAGGTTCGGTTATAGAACCTGAATTCCCGGCTGTCCTGGTCGATGAGAGCCGGCAGGATATCAAAGGACGGGACTATTGCCAGCCCCTCATCGCCGCTTATGCCAGGTTCGGAGACATCGCCGCCGAAGGCCACCGAGTAACCCTTTTTTAGCGAGTTGACGATGCCCCGATAAAACTCGTCCAGCGGCACATTGTGATAATCCTGAGAATGCCACCAGTTATCCGGCGCCCGGTATTCTCCCCTTGTGTAAAAGGGAATGTACTTGAACGACATAAAGCTGACGTAATCATCGAGGGGAAGCTGCAGCACATTATTCAGGAACTCCTTGGGTGTCATCTTCTGGCCGTTATACTCAATGGTGGCGGGCGGCTCCCCCAGATGCTTGTTCAGGATAAGCTTGACGTAGGCCACGGCCTTTTCCTCGTCCCAGTATTCATTCTTTTTACAAAAATCAAGGTAATCCCGCAGCTCCTTGAACAGGGCCGAGTGGTCATGCTCGGTCTTACCAGGTAGCAAGCCAGTATAGGCGCTGGCCGGGACCGCTCCGTATTCTTTCATCCGCAGAAAAACGGCGTTGTGTTCCGAACCCTCGCCCAGGAAAGAGTTACCCTTCTCCCTGATGAACCTCCTGGATTTTTCCACGTATTCCCAGTAGACAGTATAAAGTTCGGACAGCTTGAACTCTCCCCGGCCGAGGCGCTTCAGCTCTGACTCGAGGAAAGAGGTGGTAGAAAAAGACCAGCAGGTGCCGGTGTTATACTGCCGGACCGGCGGCTGGTGAAAGATTTGCTGGAATTCAGTCAGTGAGGCGGGGCGGGAAATTCTGGCAAAATCCAGCGAAAGATATTCGTGTTTGCGGCCATTATATTCTCTGGTTTTATAAATGGCCTCGTCTTTAGCCTGAATTTCCCGGTCGGCGATTTTAATCACGGCCGGCGCGGCCTGCCCTCTGGACTGTTCCGGTTGCTTGCAGGCTGCGAACCAGCCGAGAGAAAAAGCGATGACCAGGATAACCAGCAATCTTAAAATCCTCTTATTCATGACAACCTCCGCCAGAATTTGGGTTTTATTAACATACTCCATCTGTGGCGGAATATTCAACCCCATCTTCTAAACCGGGGCCGGAAATTCTCAAGCTGAAAGGCTGCCGGTGTTTGACGAACCCCGCTTATTCTGGTATAAAGCCCTTTAAGTTTCGGGACCGGGATAGACGATTTCCCACCGGTAACAACAGACAGACCATGGATAATTTTATTCATTCCGGAGAATGGCTGGCCCTGGCTTCGGCCGTAGTCTGGGCCGTGGCCGTCATCCTTTTCCGGATAAGCGGCTTCCGCCTGCATCCTTTCGGCCTCAACCTGGGTAAAAACCTCTTTGCCCTGGCGCTCATTGTTCTGACCACTATTCTCACCGGAGCCAGCTTCTGGCCGCCGGCCGGGGAGCTTAAAACCACCCTGCTGCTCCTGCTGAGCGGTTTCCTGGGAATAGCCATTTCCGACACCCTTTTCCTCTGGACCCTGAAGTTGATCGGGGCCAGCCTGACGGCCATTGTGGATTGCGTCTACGCCCCCTTCGTAATCGGGATGTCCTATTTTTTCCTGGGCGAAAGGCTGACCTGGGTTCAGCTGCTGGGAGTGGTCATGATTGTGTCGGCCGTCATCACCATTTCCAGGAGCGACTCCGATAACGGTCGAGGACCCCTGACCAGAAAGAACCTGGTGCTGGGAATAATTCTGGGCGTTTCGGCCATGGCCTTTGTGGCGGTGGGCATAGTCATCATCAAGCCGGTGCTTAAAGATATCCCGGTGGTCTGGGCTACCGGAGTCAGGCTCCTTGGTGGCACCATTCCCCTGCTCTTTCTGCCATTATTCCCGAAGCGGCGACCCGACTTCCGGCCGCTTCTGCAGCTTTCCACCTGGAAAGTCCTGGCCCCGGCTTCCTTTCTTGGGACTTATCTGTCGCTGATGTTCTGGATAGGCGGGATGAAATATACCCTGGCCTCAGTGGCCTCGGCTCTCAATCAGCTGAGCACCATCTTTATCTTCATCCTGGCCACCGTCTTTCTCAAGGAAAAAGCCACTCCCTGGAGAATCCTGGCCGTCGCCCTGGCCTTTGTCGGCGCCTTCCTGGCTACCTATTAAATCTTCTCAACTACCATCCGACTTCCCTCTGCCTGGCAGGTCTCAAACGTCGTCTCAAGCACCAGAATTCGGCAGTGCCTGCGGGAAAATTCCAGGAACGTACGGGCTGCAATCAAGGGCCGCCTTCCGCCCTGCCCCTCAGAACAGTGGAGGGCATCAGCACCGCAGCTTATTATCCCGAACTAAAAATAGACTTCTTTACCGCTATTAAACTAACCGCGGATGCAAGGTTCACCAGATTATCAGCTATTAAATGATCAATTCTCTGACCGGCCCGGAATTAGTCCGCCCTCCCCCTTTGAAAAAAAAGAAACATCCTGTGCCCCCGGCTATCATTGCCAGGGCAGATTATATTTCAGCTCGCCAAGATGGCCTGGATACTCTTAAGAGATTGGTCAGATAATAAAGCGGATTATTATTTTTCCTATAAATTAAAAAATCGGCGTGGTCAAAAAGTCTGTATTACTGCGCCGATACCACCAGGCCGAACCAGAAATTGAATTTTTTCGGCAGCCCCTTAAAATCTATCTCGCCCCCGCCCCGGTCGAAGCCACCTTCACTGGGGTCATCGCCAGAAACCACCATCCGGGAATCGGTGGCCGTGGCTCTGGTGGCAGCCGCGGCTCTTCTGGCCATCAACTCTTGCTGTCTCTGTTCAGTCAACCCGCCCCATTCAATCCCCACATTGAGGGGCTGGCCGGGTTCGATCAGTGGTGGTAGCGCAGGTGAAGGGCGCAGCGGAATCCTGAATTCAAACACTGCCTTCTGGAAGCCCCCCTCACCTGAAGCAGCCGCCCCGGGTCCCCGCCTGGGTTTATCCACCCGGCCCCGGAAAACAGCCGGCTCGAATTTCTGGCCCTGTATCTTTTGCAGGTCGGCCTTGAATTTTTTTCCGATTGGTTCACCCTCGTACAGGACCAGCATTTTTTTCTCTCTGACCTGGGCTTTTCTCTCTTCGGTTAAGGTTTCGCCCATGGCTTCCAGCCTGGCAATGGCTTCTTCAGCCGAAATGACCTTTTTGATGAAATGAAAGCCAATGTCCTTGTTCTTCTTCCCGGCCTGGCTGAGATAGACATAAATGCCGGTTTCATCAGCCGTGCTCAAGCCGGTTTCATTTCGGAAAACCAGCACCAGGTAGAGATGCTTATCGTCATGGGCTACGGCGTAGTCAACTCCCGCTTTTTTAAAATTCTGGAAACTGGCTCCTTCCCAGTCAGTTTCCTGGCCATCTATTTGCTTGGGTTCAGCCGTCAGCTGGCTTTTATAGGCTTGCTGCTGGGCTGAAGCCAAAGTCAACAGGCCAAAAAGCAGCACAAAAGCCACGACCAGAATTAAGGGCTTTTTTTTCATTTCTTACTCTCCTTGAAACTGTCTCTTGGCAATAAAATTATACCTGAATTAAAACCTGAAATGAAATAATATTCTTTGGGTTATGGTTTACGCAAGCAGTCGGCTCAAGCACCCTGCCGATAGCTGGGCGCTGGCTCTCTGGCCCGACTGCAATTGACTTCGGGCCAGCTCTTTTAAGCTGCCTGTCATCTCCATCCTGCCCGTCCGCCCGAAACTTAAGTTTAACACCTGCCTGACCGCTTTCCAGTCCGGAGAACAATTTTTTTTGACCAGATTGTCCTTTAAGGCAAGGAATCAATTTCAGATAGATTTTTGGCCGGGTTATTCGCCAGATTGCCTGGCTTTCTGATTTTGCCTATAATTCAGAGAGGGAAGAAATTTCTCCGGCCAGGGTCTTGACGCCGGCCTGTTCTGCATTAATATATCCTGTAAAAAAACAGCCAGGTAATCGAACCTAAAGGAGAATGCTAATGGCTAGAGAAATGACCAGACCGGTTAAAGGCGTGATCGGAATTCTGACCGGCGGGGGTGACGTCCCCGGCCTAAACCCGGCCATCAGGGCCGTAACCATCAGAGCCATCAAGGAAGGCTACCGGGTGATCGGTATCCGCCGCGGCTGGGCGGGCCTGGTGGAAATGATCCGGGACAAGGACGCTCCCAACCACGAATTCTTTACCGAGCTGACCGAAGAGGTGGTCAACCGGGCCGGCCGGACCGGCGGAACTTTCCTGCATACTTCCCGCACCCGGCCCAGCAGCATACCGGACGTCAACGTTCCGGCTCACCTGCGAGGCAAGTACAATCAGAAAGTCAACGACCTGACCGAAGAGGTCCTGAAAAACCTGGAATTCCTGGGGATCAATTACCTGATCCCGATTGGCGGCGATGACACCCTGAGTTATGCCGTCCAGCTGCACAAAATCGGCGTCAAAATCATCGCCATCCCCAAGACCATGGACAACGACGTTCCTGGAACCGACTACTGCATCGGTTTTTCCACCTGCGTCACCAGGACCATCAGCTTGACCCATTCCCTGCGCACCACCGCCGGCTCGCACGAACGTTTCCTGGTGATTGAAGTCTTCGGCCGTTATGCCGGCTACACCGCCTTGCTGCCGGCCATGGCCGGGGCGGCCGACCGCTGCGTCATTCCCGAGTACAAATTCAACATTGAACGGCTGTGCGAGTTGATGAGCGAGGACCGGGCCAGCAACCCCAGCCACTACTCAGTTGTCCTGGTATCGGAAGGAGCCGCTTTCGAAGGCGAGGACATGATTTTTGAAAGCGAAGAGACTGATATGTACGGACACAAGAAACTCGGGGGCATCGGCGACCGGGTTTCTAACATGCTCAAGGAGCTGTCGCCCAAGTACAACCACGGCCGCCGGGTTAACGTCATCAACCAGAAGCTGGGTTATCTGGTGCGCTGCGGCGACCCCGATGCCATCGACTCCCTGGTGCCCATGGCCTACGGTAACCTGGCCCTGGACCTGGTCCTGGAAAACCGGACCGGGCGCATGGTCTGCCTCCGCAACGGTGAATACGACCATATTCCGCTGGATGTGGTGACCAGTTACAAGAAGCGAATTGACGTGGACAAGTATTACGACCGGGACAGGCTGCGGCCGCTCTACAAGAACTTCTACAAGAAACCCTTCCTGATTCTGACCGCCGACTGAAGCCCGGCGCTGGAACCTTACCGGCAAAATTCTTATAGCCAGGCGAGCAGCCCTTGTGGTATAAAACCTCTGTATAATCCGTTTGAGAAAGGAGTGCCCTTGAGCAGCAAAAGCAGCGACGGAAGAATTTTCTGGGGTTTATTCCTGGTAATCATCGGGGCCCTGTTCCTGCTGGAGCAGCTGGGCTACCTTCATTTCAGGGAAATCATGGCCACCTACTGGCCGGTCATCCTGATTTTGATCGGTGTCTCCATCTACATCGGCAACGGCTTCAAACGTTCCAACCAGGCCCTGTTCCTGATATTGTTAGGAGCTTTTTTCCAGGCCATAAAACTGCACCTGATAGAAAGATATGCCTGGCGCTATCTCTGGCCGCTGCTGCTGATCATCATCGGGCTCTGGATTATCATCAAACCCCGGGTCAAAAAAAGCTGAATCCCCTCGAACGGGAGGCAATAATAAAATGAGAAAAGTTTTGCTCTGGGTGCTGGCCATCACCATCACTCTGGGTTCGGCTGTTTATCAGCGCCTGACCGGGCCGACCTATCCCCTGCGGGGACAGGCCTCATTCCTCGGCCAGGAAATTAAATACCGGCTGCCGAGGAGTGCCGAGTCCAGCGGAAGCTGCCAGGTGATAGTCAACCTGCCACCGGAACTCAGCGGCCGGGTTCAGGGCTTCTTACAGTTCAAGCGGCACAAGACCGAAAATCCCTGGAACATCCTGGCCATGAAGCAGGAAGAGAACAGGTTGATCGGCTACCTGCCAAAACAACCGCCAGCCGGCAAGCTGGAATATTATATCCACCTGGTGAGCGGGTCCGAGGAAGTCTCGCTCACGGGAGAAAAACCAGCCGTCATCAGATTTAAGGGGCGGGTGGCCCCGGCCGTGCTGATAGGCCACGTCATCGTTATGTTCCTGGCCATGCTGTTTGCTGTCCGGTCCGGACTGGCAGCCCTCAACCGGCAGGAAGACCCGACCCGGCTGACCAAATGGACGGCGATTCTGTTCTTCATCGGCGGCTTCATCCTGGGAGCAGTCGTCCAGAAGATGGCTTTCGGTGTCTTCTGGAGCGGCTTTCCCCTGGGCTCCGACCTGACCGACACCAAGACCCTGGTGGCCATGCTGGCCTGGATTGCGGCCCTGGCTTCCGGCCGCCGAACTCAGCCGAAGAGAGGCTGGGTGCTGGCCGCTTCCGTCATCACCCTGCTGGTCTACTTAATTCCCCATTCGCTGTTCGGCTCCGAGCTGAAGTGGTAAGTTAGAACAGAATTTCTTTGATGTGCAGACTTGTTTGATTGGCAGAATTTTTTATCGGCAAAATTGCCGAGAGAAAACTCTTAGCAGTCAGGTTAGATTTTCAGAACGATTCTCAGATTCCCAGCCCAATTAAACTTTCTGTGCTCCGAATAAACAAACACACCTGCTGACAATGACGGAGAAACTTTATTACCAAACGCTTAGGCGGTTAGTTTCACAGGCTGGCTGGTGAGGAGCCAAGGTTTTTAAGGAAAAGGAAGCGGGGCTAAGGAGGATCCCTCTCCAGCCAGCAATTTGATTATAAATTACACATTTTGTCAATGTCAACTGAAATCTTTGCCTTGAGTAAAATTTTTAATGAACTGGAGCAGCTCTTTTTCATTTTCTACGTAAAAATCGGCCTTCACTCCGCTGTTCAGGGCATTCTTGAAAAGAACAAAAAATACCTTCCGCCCGTCTTCCCGGTTGAAATTTTCCACCATCTGGCTGTCGGCCAGCGTATCCCCGAGGTAGCAGGCCGGGCGGGAGTAGCCACTCTTTTCAAATAGAAGTTTGAGGGGATAGGAGGAAGGCTTGCGAGTCTCAACCGAAGGCAGGTCGTCTTCGGCGATGATCACCTCAAAAAAACGATAAAGCGAAAACTTGTTGAAGGTATAATCGAGGTCTTCCCTCGTCCTTCCGGTGATAACCGCCAGGCGCCCGGCCAGCGATTTTATCTCAGCCAGGTTGGCCGGAGAAATCTTCAATGTCTCCAGCGGCCGGTACTTCCGGTAGAGGGCTTCAAATTTTTCTACCAGCCGGTCGTAATCGGGAAGCTTAATTTTTTCTTCAGCCGCCCGGGCATAAAACTTCCTGAAGTCCGGCGGCCCGGGGGCCAGCTGGCTGACGAACTTCTCGGGTTCCAGGCCGCTCTGATAAAAAAGAATCCCGGCCAGCGTGGCATCCCAGTCGTTGTTCAGGTTCAACCCGAATTTCAAGCGGAGCAGCAGCCCGGAATCAACCGGCTTTCCCAGGAAAGAAGAAACCGTTTCGGCCAGAGCCCGGTAATAGCTCGGCCCGACTTCCACCAGGACGCCGTCAACGTCAAAACAGATTATCATGGGCTTTTTCCACCGGGTCCGGTCAGAAATTTTTTGGTTGATTCTCAAAAACCCACCCGGAATACGGGAAAAAGGTTATAATAAGAAATGGTTTTAGGCAAGATGAAACTGGAGCGCTGGCTTTACCCTGGGTCAATCGAAAGAGCCCGTCGGGTCCAGGTTCAGCTTCTAAAAAAACTGAAACTGGTGCCACTCCAGGCTCCGCCCCGACTTCTGGCCGCGGTTGACGCCGCCTTCACCGACGAGCTGGTTCTGGCCGCTGTCTGCCTATTCTCTTTCCCTGAGCTGGAAATCCTGGAAGAAGCAACCGCCGTGGAGCAGCTGCAATTCCCCTATGTCCCGGGATTTTTATCCTTCCGCGAAGGCCCGGCCATCTACCGGGCCCTGCTCAAGCTCCGGCAGAAACCAGACCTGCTGCTCATAGACGGCCAGGGAATCGCCCATCCCCGGAGGCTGGGCATCGCCACTTTCCTGGGAATAATCCTTGATACCCCCAGCATTGGCTGTGCCAAATCCCATCTGGTGGGCGAGTACAGGCATCCGGCCAGCCGGCAGGGCAGCTGCTGCCAGTTAAAACACAAGGGAGAGCTGGTTGGTTATGTCCTTCGCAGCCGGGCCGGGGTCCGGCCGATCTTCGTTTCTCCCGGCCACCTGATTAATCATCAGGATGCCCTGAACCTGGTCCAGCAATGCTTGAAGGGCTTTCGGGTGCCGGAGCCGCTCCGCCAGGCCCATCAGCTGACCCAGAAGCTAAAGCAGGCTCAAAAAACCGCGGAAGACAGCCTGCACCCCAGAAGCAGACTTAAATCTTGACTGACCAAGCTGCCCTCCAGAAGAGTTCAAATCAGCTCAAACCATAAGATTCTCTTAAAACATCAAATTTAATCAAAAATTAATATTTTTTACTTGCTTTTTGTAACTTTTCGCCTATATTTATAGTATTCCTATAGGAATTGTAGGATTTAAGGAGGTTAACTATGATCGATAATATAGATAATCTCGAAGCCAGGGATAAGGAACTGCGGTCCCTGTTGCGCCTGAAAACAGGACAGGCTCAGGAGGCCGATGAGCTGTCAGCCCTGCTGGAATCTTCGGCTGAGCTATACCTGGCCGCAGCCAGCGACGACTCTGGCCCCCAGGACGGACGGGTGCCGGTCGACCTGATTAAAATTTACCTGCACGACATGGGGAGTTATCTACTTCTATCCCGCGAGGGCGAGCTGGAGTTAGCCCGGAAAATGGAACGGGGCGACCGAGAAACCATCAAGGCCTTCCTGCATACTCCCCTGGCCCTGGAAGAGCTCAGGCGCCTGGAGCGGCTGCTCAAAGCTCAGCCCGAACTCATCAGCCGCTGGTTTAACCTGCCAGACAACGATTTCAGCCCTAAAAATTTAAAGCAAGTTCACCGCCGGGCTCTGGCCGAGCTGGAAACCATCCGCCGATTGGCCATGCGCCTGAATAACCTTCCAACCACCAGGAAATACCGCTGGAAGCGGGCCCGTCTGGCCCGGCGGCTGCTGCTGAGCTGCCTGGAACTGGACCTGCGCTGGGACATGAAATACGAGCTCATCAACCGCATCAAACAGCGCCTGCTGGATGAAGCCGCTCGCAGCCCTGAAGCCCGCCAGCAGAAATTAATCGACATCTATGAACGCATCGAAACCGCCCAGGAGCTCAGGCAGCAGGCCAAGAACCAGCTGGTGGCGGCCAACCTCCGCCTGGTGGTCTCCATCGCCAAGAAATTCCAGCACCAGGGACTGAGCCTGCTCGACCTGATTCAGGAGGGCAATCTGGGCCTGATCAGGGCCGCCGAAAAATTCCAGTACCGGCGCGGCCACAAGTTTTCCACCTATGCCACCTGGTGGATAAAACAATCCATCACCCGGGCCATCGCCGACCAGGCCCGCACGGTCCGGATGCCGGTCCACCTGGTGGAAACCATCCAGAGAATGAAAAAGAAGGCCCAGCAGTTCTTCCAGTCCGAGGGCCGGGAACCTGATGAAAAAGACCTGGCCAGAAAAATGAACCTGCCCCCGGCCAAGATTCTGGAAATGGTCAGCTTCTCCCAGGAACAGGTTTCCCTGGAAACTCCCGTGAATGAATCGGGTGATACCTTGCTCGGGGACTTCCTGGAAGATGGCAAGAGTAAGGACCCGGCTGAAAGCTGCATCCTGCAGAGCCTCAAGGACCAGCTGAGAAAGGCCATCGAGAAGCTGTCGGACCGGGAAAGGGCCATCCTGAGCATGAGGTACGGGCTGGATGGCCACCGGGAATACACCCTGGAAGAAATCGGCCGGCATTTCAAGCTGACCCGGGAACGCATCCGGCAGATAGAATTGCGGGCTCTAAAAAAAATCAGGCAATCGGAGCTGGGACCGCTGCTGGAGACCTTCCAATCATCCTAAGCTATTATTTATCAATTATTTAGCCGCCAGCCCGGAAATTTCGCTAAAAATTAAGCTCAATCTTGCCAAAGCGATTTTTTTCTGTTAGTCTTTATTAACCAAACGCCAGGTAAGGATACTTCCCGCGATGAATGGGGTTCAGATAAGAAAGGTCAGTTTTATCGCCCCATCTACCTGTTTGCCCCTGTGCGAGAAAAGCCTGGTTAATAAGACCATCCGCCGGTTGAAGAAGATTCTGGGTCAGGTGGACATTGAGCTCAGCCCCCATCTCTTCTCCAGCGACCATCTCATCGACCACGTGACTGCCTCCCTCGAAGACCGGGCCGAAGTCTTCAAGCAAGCCATCCGAGAAGCCGACCTGATTATTTCCGTGGCCGGGGGCACCGGGGCCGAAGATATCCTGTTCAAGATAGACCAGAAAGACTACCAGGTCATAAAAAAACGCAAACCAATTTTCATGGGTTTTTCCGATTTCACCTTCTTGCTGAACGATATTCATTACCATACCCGCATTCCGGCGGTTTACTTTCCCACCCTGAGACTGGGGCCGGGGAATTTCAAGAAAATGGCTTCGCTGCTGTTCGACGAGCCGGTCACCTACCATGGCATGCTCTGGCTGACCCACCCGCCGAAAAGAAGGCTGTCGGGCGTGCCGCTCGGCGGCAACCTGTCCACTTTCGTCAATTACCTTAACCGCAAGAACCCGCCCACCTACAACTGGAAAAGGTACGTCCTGTTTTTTGAAGATGTCCAGATTGACGTGGAGGACCTGCACCGGCTGCTGGCCGCCCTCAGGCGCCACAAAGTGTTCAATGAAATCCGGGGCCTGGTCCTCGGCTCGCTGACCTATTACAGCAAGAACGGCAATTACCGGATGATCCAGAGGGAGCATCTGCGGTTTGTCCGCAATTACCTCCGCGACATCATCAAGAAAAGGGAAGCCCGCGGCAATCCCCTGCCTATCCTGGCTGTTTCCAACTTCGGCCACAACCTTTCCGATGACCTGATGGCCGTGCCCATCGGCGGCCATGTCATCATCGACCGCCACAAGAATATCACCTTCCGTCTGCACCGCCCGCGAAAAAACGGCCGCAAAATTTAGTTTCGGCTACTGCCCAGAAAGTTTAACAGGTTAAGGCCATAAGACAGCTCGAACCGAGTTGCCTGGCTCTCCTCCCGGACATCAAAATACCCAAAAGTGGACAGGGTCGGATTTTGAGCCTGAGTAGAATGATGATAAAACAAAATGAGATTATGAAAGTAATTTTAAGGACGAATTAAATGAAAAATTGATGGTGGATTAAGCCACCAATGATAAGTCAAATTCAAACATGCCGATAAATCTTCAGGGCTTTTTCTATTAACCTATCCAGCAGCTGGCTCATTTCCGGAGATAGGCCAGGGCCTGCATGGCCGCCACACAGCCTTCGCCCACGGCCGAAGCTACCTGCATGCTGCCGCAGGTCACATCGCCGGCGGCGAAAACGCCTTCCAGACTGGCTCTCTGGTAACGGTCAACCACCAGGCACTGCCTCTGGTCGAGCTGGAGACCGGCCTTGGTAAAAAGGGCAGTTGACGGTATTTCCCGGAAGATGAAAACGGCTGAAACTATTATCTCCTCCACCTGTCCGTCCTTTTCCACCACCACCTTCTCCACCCGCTTTTCGCCTTTTATCTCTTTGAGTTCATAATTCAGCAAGAGGGGAATGCCTTTCTGCTTGAGCCTATCAAGACCAGGCTCATATTCTGGCTTGATTTTTCTTCCGGTCACCAGCCTGACCTTGCAGCCCATCTGGTCGAGCTCCAGGACCTCTTCCACCGTCTCTTCCGACAGGCCGTAGGCCAGGATGTCACGCCCCCGGTAAAGCGGGCCGTCGCAGGTAGCACAGTAGCTGACCCCGCGGCCGGTCAGTTCTTCTTCGCCCGGAATCATCCTTTCCTTGCTGAAGGGCTTGCCGGTGGCAATGATTACTGCCTGGGCTTCAATGAAAGCGCTCTTGGTGGTGACATACTTGGGCTGGCTTTCAAGAGCCAGAGCCAGGGCATCTTCTTTTAAGATTTCCGCCCCGTGGTGCCTGGCCTGTTCCAGGAATTTATTCAACAGCTCCTGGCTGTTGATGCTGAGAAAACCGGGGTAATTTTCTATTTCGTAACCAAGGGCCATCCGCGACGGATTTCGCCCGTCAAGGACCAGGGCTTTCTTGCCGGCCCGGGCGACGTAGAGGGCGGCAGTCAGTCCGGCCGGCCCGGCCCCGATGATCAGCACGTCAGTCTTCAGGTTCTTAATCATAGCAGCCTCCAGCTTGCTTTGAACTTGGTTTTATTTATTATCCGCCGCCAGTCTGACTCCGTCAACCTCCTTATCAACCCCGCCTGTGGTTGAGGAGCCCTGCCGTCGCTATCGGCGCTTAAAATTGTCATCTTTTGTTGTCTTAAAGTAAGAAATCAGAGAAAATTAGGACGAATGAGGTTGGATATGAATAAAATCATCTACAAAGTATGTCTTACTTACTTGCTGATATTTTCGCTGGTTCCGGCTATGGTATCAGCGAAAGATGCGGCCCGCCCCGAACTCAAACAGATAACTCTGAGCCTCAGCCCCAAAGACGGACTGAGTATCAAGAGCCTGAAACTAACTGACGGCCGGGAAATTATCCCGCCCTCTCCCCTGCCGCTTTTCAGTCTGCTCCTTTCAGAAAAATTATTTTCGGCGGCCGGGATAAAGCCAGAAGCCAGCCGGGAGATTTCGGTTACCTTAACCTCAGGACACCCGGCGAGCCCCGGCGTTTCTTCAGCTCAGGAACTCCTGGAGTTCAGCCTTGAGGGTAAAATAAAAGCCCGGCTCACCGCCAAAGCTTCTGCCTACCCCGGCCTGAGCCTGGTTTTGAAGCTGGAAAACATCAGCCCGGAAAAAGTGAAGGTAGAAAACCTGGTTCCGCTGGGCGAAGGCCCGGACCGCGTCTATATTACTGCCGGTCTCCCCAATAAATGGCCCCATTACCTGAGCCGGACGCTCCTCTACCGTCCCGGTCACCAACCAATCGGAGTTCTGCTGCCCGACAACGCCTGGCACCTCGGTTTCTGCGACCTGGAAGTGGCTCCTGGTCTCAACCTGGTAGCTCTGGCCCGGCGCGACCGCAGCGAGAAAACCGAAATCCGGCGCTGGGCAGCCACCCTGGAACCAGGCGGTTTCCTGGAATACAACCTTTACTTTGATATTCATCCAGCAGATATTTCTCCTTTCAAGGGCCTGGCTTCCGACCTTCTATTTCCGCCCGAACCCTGGTTCGACGGCCTGCGGCTGATGTTCCAGGAACGTTATCTCTACGACCTGGAAAAATTTGATAACTCGCTCTACGAAAGAGAAGACCTGAAGTGGGTCAGGAAAGCTTACCTGATGCTGCTGCAGTTCGCCTGGGACCACGCCTATTACGACCGCCAGTCCGGCCGGTACACTTTTTACGAAAACCTGCTGGCCTGGGATAAACTCGTCGGCGGAGTAGACATCTATGCCATCTGGCCGACCTGGCCACGCCTGGGCCTTGACCAGCGCAACCAGTGGGATATGTATCGCCACCTGCCGGGCGGCCTGGCCGAGCTCAAAAAGCAGGTGGCCTACGTCCACCAGAAAGGCAAGAAATATTTTATCTCCTATAACCCCTGGGACGAAAGCACCAGGCGGGAAGAACACCTCCAGGCCATGGAAGGCATCCTGCGCGAGCTCGATGCCGACGGGGTCATCCTTGACACCTGGGGCGAATCCAGCCGCGAATTCCAGGCCATGGCCGACCGGGTCAAGCCCGGTATCATCATGTACAGCGAGGGCATGGCCGTGCCGAAAGATATGCCGGGAATAGTGACCGGAAGAGTCCACGACGCCCTTTACCTCCCACCCCTTCTAAACCTGAATAAATTCATCAAGCCCGATAACGCCATCTTCCGGGTCATCCAGCTGGGCGAAGGCCGCTTCCGGCGAGAGGCTTCGGTGGCCTTCTTCAACGGCTACGGCAGCGAGATAAACACCATGCGGCCCGGCCGGCCCGAGACCATTGAAGAAGACCTGTCACACCTCGGGAGAACCCTGAAAATCCTGCGGGAGAATCATTCGGCTTTCATCAGCCCGGACTGGATTCCTTTCTACCCGGTGCTTGAGGATGGCCTCTGGGCCAACTGCTGGCCGGCTGATAACAAGATAATCTTCACTGTTTTCAGCCTGAAGCCTGAAGGCTACCGCGGTCCGCTAATCCCCATCAGGGAAAAGCCGGGCTACCATTTCGTCAGCCTGTGGCGGCATGAAGAGCTCAAGCCGGAAAAGGTGGGAGACCGCCTTTATCTCCCGGCCGAGCTTGAAGCCTTCAGCCGGCACCACCTGGACACCCGCCTGGAAGGGAGCCTGGACTGCCTGGCCGCCCTGCCGGAAATCATCAAAGCCTGGAGATACCGCGACAAAATTGCCGTAAAACTGGCTACAAAGCCCGTAGAGGGGCGATTGGTGGTTACCCCCGGCAATCCCTCTTACCAGGCCAGAAAAGCCGTTTTTCCGGCCTCTGACCTGGAATTTTCCCTCTGGGAGCAGTTCCAGGGCAAGGGTGAGAAGGTAGTCATACAGCTTTTCTCAGCCGGGGGTGAACTTCTTGATGAAGCCGTAATTTCGCTGCCTGTGGCTCTGCCGCGCCTGGTCAACCCGGTCAGGCCGACCCCCAGAGCCGAGCGGGCCCCGGAAGGCATGGTAGAAATTCCGGCCGGCGAATATCTCTTCACCACGGTCGGCAACCCCGACGACGCCAACCCGGTTATCCCCTACCCGGAAAAGGCTGAAGGCGAGAAAATATTGATGCCGCGCTTCTTCATGGATAAATACCCGGTGACCAACGCCCAGTTTGCCCTGTTCCTGAAAAAATCTGGCTACAAGCCAAAAGACCCAACCAATTTTCTGAAACACTGGGTAAACGGCAAGCCGCCCGCCGGGCAGGAAAATCATCCGGTAGTCTGGGTCAACCTGGAAGATGCCGAAGCCTATGCCCGCTGGGCGGGAAAGCGCCTGCCGACCGAAGCGGAATGGCAGTATGCCGCCCAAGGAACCGATGGTCGCCAGTATCCCTGGGGAAATGAGCTCGACCCGACCCGCTGCAACCACAAGACCGGGCAGACCACAGCTGTTGAGGCTCACCCGGCCGGAGCCAGTCCCTTCGGGGTGGAAGACCTGGTGGGCAATGTCTGGCAATTGACCGCCGACGTCTATGATAACGGAGTTTATTCTTACGTGATGATTAAAGGCGGAAGCTATTATGCGCCGGAAGCCAGTATCTGGTATCCAAAGAGCGGACCGCTGCCGGTAAACCGCCAGCAGACACTGTTGCTCATCTCACCGGGCCTCGACCGCAACGCCACAGTGGGCTTCCGCTGCGTCAAAGATGCCGTGCAGAAATAAACCCACCCACTTCTTGCCCTGGAGTACCAGCGATTATAAGCTAAATCAAATAAGCTTTAACTTGAAGTCTCAGGAATTCTTGTTGAATTCGAAATTCAGGATGCCGTTCTCTTCCACTTCCTTCTCGTACTGGCGGAGATAGGCTGATTTCTTATTCAGGAATTCTTCCAGGTCAATCTTATCGAGCGGGGTGCTGCCAAATTCCTTGAGGGCATCCCGTTCGGCCAGCCGGTTGATCAGCTCTTCCCAGAAGCAGAAGCCGTCGTAATCGCCGATGAAATCCTGCATGCTCTCTTCGAACTCATAGGAAGGCAGGTACTTGCCCTGGGTCTCGTCCTTGACCGCCTTGCCTTCCAGGCCGGCTGCTTCTGCCTGGGAGAATATATTGGAAACCACGTCAGAATATTCTTCCAGATAATCATCCGTCCGGTAGGCATTGACCATCCAGTTGCCCAGATAGACCAGCTCCAGCAGCTTCTTATACTGCTCCTTGTTTAGCTTAAGTTCCATTGATTTCTCCTTAAAAAAAATGACAAAGGTTGCTTCCAGTATAGTAGAAAATCACCCCGAATACAAACTGCCCTTCCCGACAATACTGATAACGGAGAGGCTGACCGCCACTTCAGGGCGGGCATGCGAGATGGCCGCGACGGCTAAAGGGCTAAGGGAAACCCAACGGCCAGAGGTGCTTTAAAATATTTATCAGTTAGAGGGCAGGCTCTGGGCTAAGTTCAGAAAGGTTGTTAATGGCTGTGTATCGGTGGAACCGACGGAACTGGTTCTCGAAGTCGTCGCCGCATTCCGCTGCCTTCTTGAGGGTCCCAGCATCAGATGGCCATCGTTTTCGATTAATTTGTAACTGAATAACGCGAAATAAACTAAAAGGCCAAGAAAGATTCTCCATGGCTGGCTTTGGACTGGAGCAATTAAGTTAATCAGGCTCACTACCCGATGGGTTTTTTTACGCTGAAATCGCCTGGTTTCTGAGCCATTTCTTTCCTGCCTCTGAGAAAAACAGGCGCCGGGTCGGGTCATCTTATTAGTAAAGTCTTAAAGGGTGAAGATTCAGCTCCGTCGGGTTTTGTGGTAAAAAATACTGGAAATGAGCCGCCGCAGCCAAGCCCCAGCCAGCCCGGCCCTGGAATTCACGCCCGAATTCCGGCGGACCTTAGACCTCCTGGAAAACACCAACAAATCAGTTTTCATCACCGGGCGGGCCGGCACCGGCAAATCAACCCTGCTGGATTACTTCCGCCACAACACCAAAAAGAACGTCGTGGTCCTGGCCCCGACCGGGGTAGCCGCCCTGAACGTCGGCGGTCAGACCATCCACTCTTTCTTTGCTTTCCGGCCGGACATCACCCTCGACCGGGTTAAAAAACTTTCGGCCATGAAGCGGGCCCTTATCAAGAGTCTGGACGCTATGATCATTGACGAGATTTCCATGGTCCGGGCCGACCTTCTGGACTGCGTGGACAAAGCCCTGCGGATAAACCGGGAATTTCCCGACCTGCCCTTCGGCGGGCTGCAGATGATTCTTATCGGCGACCTTTACCAGTTGCCGCCGGTAGTGACCAACAGTGAAAAAGCCGCCTTCAGTCTTCATTATGACTCGCCCTACTTTTTCTCGGCCCGGGCCTTCAACGACCCCAATTTCGAGCTGGAGTTCATCGAACTGGAGAAAGTCTTCCGGCAGAAAGAGGCTTCTTTTCTGGAATTGTTGAATGCCATCCGCAACCGGTCGATAACTGAGGAGCAGCTGGCCAGGCTCAACGCCCGCTGCCGTCCGGATTTCATCCCGCCTGAAGACGAGTTCTACATCACCCTGACCAGCACCAACGAAGCCGCCGACCGCCTCAATGAAGAAAAGCTGGCCAGGCTGCCGGGTGCCGGCCGACGTTACCTGGGGGTCATCTCGGGTGAGTTCGACCCGGACAGCCTGCCCACGGCCGAAATCCTGGCCCTCAAACAAGGGGCCCAGGTGATGTTGCTCAACAACGACTCTTACGGCCGCTGGGTCAACGGTTCCATCGGCCGGGTGGAAGAAATCATCGAGGCCGAGGACAAGCCCGACGTGATCATGGTGCGGCTGCAGGACGATTCCCTGGTTGACGTCCTTCCCTACCAGTGGGAGATATTCGAGTTTGAATACGACCGGAAAAAGAACAAAATCTTAAGCCGGGTGGTCGGAACCTTCACCCAGTATCCCCTGCGGCTGGCCTGGGCCGTCACCATTCACAAGAGCCAGGGCAAGACTTTTGACCGGGTGGTGGTGGATATCGGGCGTGGGACCTTTGCCTCAGGGCAGGTCTACGTGGCCCTCAGCCGCTGCACCAGCTTCGGGGGCCTGGTGCTCAAAAAGCCCATCAAGAAGGGCCATATTCTTATGGATTACCGGGTGGTCCGCTTCCTAACGCAATTCCAGTACCGAAAGGCCGAGGAACGTCTCCCGGTCGAGCTCAAACGGCAGCGGATAAAAGAAGCCATCAAGCAGAAAAAATTGCTGGACATCACCTACCTCAAGCCCGACGATACCAAAAGCCGGCGGCGGGTGCAGCCTCTCTCACTGGGAACGATGGAATATCATGGCCGGATATTCGAAGCCCTGGTGGCCTATTGCTTTCTGCGGCAGGAAGAGCGCTGCTTTCGCCTTGACCGCATTCTGGATTTGAAGATGGTGGAAGACTCCCCATAGACCACTAAAAAACTAAACCCTTAAAAACTCCTCCCGGCAAGTATTTTTTGGAATGACTGCTGAATTGAATCCACTCTGGTACTTATTTTTGATCGTTATTCAGTTTCTTGATCCCTATTAAGGTCTCCTGGAGACTCTCTGAATTTTTATTACAAATTTCAAGGGCGTCTGTTTCCTCATCCAAGAATCTATATAAAAGCATATTCATTGCCTCATCTAAGAATCTACCTGAAAATTTGTCTCATCGCTTATATCATCCCAATATTTTTAAGGGTTTTACCAACCAGAAGGCAATATGATTCCGCGCAGATTTTCTCGTGAGGCAACGAATCAATTTCGGATAGATTTTAAGTGAAGCCATTCGGAGCGTTGACGAAGCCCAGGGCGGCCTGTAAAATTACTGCTCATGGCATTCAAAGGCGTCATCTTCGACCTGGACGGGACCCTGCTCGATACCATTGAGGACATTACCTACACCCTGAACCTGGTGCTGGCCCGCCGCGGCTACCGCCAGTACTCCGAGGCTGAATGCAAGATGATGGTCGGCGACGGGATGGAAGTGCTGGTCAAACGAGCCGTGCCGGAAATCGCTGATGACGACGAGGCCATAAAAGACTTGATCCAGGAATACCGCCAGGAATACGCCGTCACCTATAAACAGAATTCACGTCCCTATCCCGGGATTGTTGAGGTGCTGGCCAGACTGAAAGAAGCCGGGCTGAAATTGGCTGTTCTCTCCAATAAATCCCACGAATTCACCGTCCGGATGACCAGGGAATTGCTGCCGTTTGAGTTTGACGTCATCCTGGGGGCCAGGCCTGGAACGCCGGTCAAGCCCGACCCGGCTCCCCTGCACCAGGTTTTGCAGGAGCTCGGGCTAAAGCCGTCTGAAGTGGTCTACGTCGGGGATACCTGTGTTGACATGGAAACCGCCCGGGCTGCCGGTATCATGGCCGCCGGAGCCCTGTGGGGCTTCCGGGACGAGGAAGAGCTTGTCCGCAGCGGAGCCCGGGTGCTGCTTAAAACCCCTTATGATTTACTTCCCCTCATTCTTAGTGAAAAAACAGACAATATTTGATTAATAGCTGCGCCTCAGGACGAAAGGGGACACTTGGACGAAAGGGGACACTTGCAGGTGTCCCCTCTGCTCAAAAGATTCAGCCTGACCGCACCAGACAGCCAGGGATTTTACCCGTCCTAAAAATTGTTGTGGTAGGTTCTTTTAGTATCCTTTGGCAATTTTTCTCTTGTTTATGATGAGTGCAGCCAGAAATTCTTATGAACTGTTGATAGTTGTGTATAGCTGAGCCCCGAAAAATTAATTCTGCCTGATAAAAACTAACTACTTAAAACTGAATCTTTCTTCACCTGTAATAAGAGAAACGAGCACCGCCTGGCAGCCTTGGTCTGGTTAATCTGATGGCCCTTCATTCTTGCCGTGGTACAGGGCTACCTGGGTCTCTTTGGAAATTAAGCCGGATATTTTCTGAAGAAGCTGTTCCTCCAGCTGCCTGGATTTGATGGCCTTTTCCAGGGCATAACGGTCGAGAGACGATAATCTATCCCACCAACCGGCCTGCCTTATCAGGTTATCCAGCAAGACTCTTTTCTCGTCGCCGGCATTTGGTATTTTGATTCTTTCCTGCTTGCTCAGGGTGATATGGAATTCGCTCCCCATCACTTTGGAAATGTTATTTTTCTCGGCATACTTGATTATGGCTTCTCTCAATTTTTCCAGCTCCGCCTCGGCTTCTTTTTTCTGGTTCAAGTACTCAACGTACTTATTGACCAGGACAACGCCTTCTTCGCTCAGGTATTCATCGGCCGGGAGTTTTTCGAGCCCCGCCTCGTGTTTTTTGAGCGGGCAGTAATCCCAGAAGGCACACCAGTTGCAGAGCACGCTTTCTTTCGGCAGGAATTCCCGGTCGGCTTCAATCTTTTCAATCAGCTCCACAATCTCCCTTTTTAGCTCTTCCAGTTTCTCCGGCGTCCGGGTGGAGGAGATTTCCAGGTCAAAGGCTACGTAGTGCCAGACCAGCCGGAACTTTTCAGCCCAGGGCCATTTCTTCTTGACACCCAGCTGGTAAAGGGCTAACTGGCGGTCGGCATCGGCCTGGGCCTGTTCCGGTAAGGAGGAGCTCGTCTTGTAATCGTGGATTTCAAAGACTCCCTCTGGCGTCAGGTCGATTCTATCGACATACCCCTGAAGAATGTAACGACGCCGACCTTCGAGTTCAATTTCGATGAATTGCTCCAGCCCCAGCACCCGGTTCTGGTTAAAAGGATAATAATGGCGGTAATAATCTTCAATGTACTTCAGCCCCAGGCGGAAGTAATCGTCAGGCGTTCTTCCCGGAGCCATGATAATCACCTTGTCATGAAAATTTTCCTGCCACTTTTTTTCGTAATAGGCCTTGACCTCATCCAGGGTCATCGTCCGGAATTTGAGTTCCGAATAGAGTTTTTCCATAGCTTCATGGAACCTGCTACCCAGGAAAGCTTCTATACCTTCCTCTTCAACTTTTAGCCGGTCGATGTAGGCCAATTTGAATTTCCAGGGACAGGTCTCGTAAGTTGACAGCTTAGAATTAGAATAATTCATCCTGCGCTCCCCCTTTCCAGAAAATTCTCATAGAAGTATTTTCAATAATTAACCATGCCAACGCAAGTTTCCTTTCTACGTAGCCAGGGAGATTTCTTTATGTCCTCATTGTCCAGCCAGAAACCAGGGCTTCGTGGAGACCTGGCGAAGATGAGAAAAGGATAATTTTCTGCGGCCAAAAACTTTTCTGATAATTACTCACGGCTGGCGGTGCCAGTGACCGCCCAGGTAGCTCAGCAGCATTTCCGGGTTATCGCTGCTGAAAATAAGCTGCCGCCCGCTCATTAAAGTTACCTTGAGGCCTTTATTCCCCTTGGCCACGTAAATCTTGGCTCCCTTAGCATATTTAATGCCGTAACCGCCAAAGTCGCGGATGGCGGAGAAATTGATGACTTCCACGTCTTTAATCTCCAGCCAGGAAATTTTGTGATAACGCAGGTGAAAGGGGTAATAACGGAAATAAAAGCCGTCCGGTCTGACCTGGAGAATGAGCGCAGTCTTGAGCATCAAGTAGGGGAAAAGCAGGCCGAAGATGGCAAAGAAAACGATAAGAAGGGCATCCGGGGCTGGGTGGGTGCCCACCGGCCGGCGGTTGATTATCTGCTGGTAGAAGCCATACCACATAATCACCGTCGGCACCAGCACCGGCAGCCACAGCAGGCCTAAGTTTAGTTTCTGCCTTTCTTCATAAATGACCGGGGCGTCACTCATGGCTTCTTCTCCCCAAATCTGATTTGCCAGTAATCAAAGGTTTCCGGCGCACTGTGCGCCTGTAGATGATTGGCGCTCACCAGCTTGATATTCAAAATGTCAGCTAGCTCCAAATTAATACCTCCGGCCTTCCGAAAGCTGAAGAGCCTGACCGCCTCGGAGTGGCCCCGTCCACCGGTTGAATTTTATAAACATGGGAGGCGCGGAAAACAGACCGACCCTCTCGACTCAGCTCTCCTCTTCCTCGCGCTCGGTGTTTTCTTTGCTTTCGGGGGCAGGTTCCTGGGTTTTGCCTTTTTCCCTGGTCTCTTCTTCCTCGGCTTCTGCCACCAGCTCGGCTTCCTTTTTCAGCAGGAAAAACCTTTCTGGAAGCACCAGCTCCGGGCCGGGCTCGGAGATTTCTTTCTCTTCGACCGAGACGTCGCCGAAAATCGCCTGCTCTTCGGCTTCGTGGTCCAGCTTGAAATAGCTCTCAAACTGCGACCGGCTGAGATAATTCATCAGGCGGAGAGTGCGGAGCATAGCCGGGGTGCTGACGCCGAAATACCGCTTGAGGAAAATGACTTCCGGGTAGGTCAGGCGCCGGGTCTTGATGTCGCGTTCGACCAGCTCCCTCACCTTGGAGGGTGGAATCAGGAAGCGCGAGGCGAAGGCCTGGGCAAACTGCTCGCGCGGCGAATAGAGCGTGACATATTCGTCCACGATGACGTCCAGGTTATCAATGATAGGCGATTCGTGCCGGTCGCGGAGATAATGGCAGTAGAGGTGGGCCGCCGCCACCACCTGTTTGCCGGGCGACAGGTTAGAATTTATCAGAGCAAAGGCGGCATCCTTTTCTTCCAGATAGATAAAAATTCCAGCAATCCGGGCCTCGTCGGGCAGGCTGACCCGAATGTAGCGACAGCCGTTGGTGTCCCCCAGGAGGAAGATATCGCGAACCGGCTCGTTGCCCAGGCCCAGGCGACGCCGTTCTTCCTCGGCCATGTTCTGTGGGGACAGGCTGCCCGAATAGAGCGGGGCCAACTGGCAGTGGCGGCCGGTAATTCTCTCCAGTTCCAGGTATTCCTCGCAGATTTTCTGGAATCGGGTCAGAATGCGCTTGGTGGCCGAATTCAGGCGCTCGTCAGCCTGGAGGACGGCAAACGGGTTTTCCCTGGTTTCAAGGAAATAGGAGACATTTTTCTGAAAATACTTGGAGATGCGGTTCAGGGCAATGATGGAGGGCGTGCGTTTGCCAGCTTCAAGCAGTGAGATGTATTCTGAAGAGAGACCGACCGCTTCTCCCAGTTCCTCCTGGGTCAGGCCGGACTCCTCGCGAAGTTTCTTAAGGCGGGCGGCGAAAAGTTCGTTCATTATGATCTCCCCAGCGAACCTTCCGCCCTATAATTAACAATTCGTTAAAATATTGTCAAGTTTAAATTTAAGCTTTGCCTGAGGTTAAGCTGCGGAAGTAAAGGGCGGGAAAGGAGCCGGCAAAAAGGATTTTTTAATGAGGATAGCGTATTTGGCTCTGTTATATTTTTTTTATTTTGCCTCTTTTTCTTACCTGGTGGCACAGGGAGGCCATGGACGGATGGAACGTCATTCGGGTGCGGTTTATGTGCCATCCCCGGGCTCGGGTTGGTTTATTAGCGCAAGACAATCAAAAAATTAAAAGTTGGGTAAATATCTTAAAAAAAATAGGGGGAATTCACCAATAAATTCAGCCTAGAGTGATGATTACCGCGCCTAGAATCAGCCTCGGTAATTTTTCTGCCAGAGGTTATAATAGTTGAGCGCGTGTTCTCGCAGGTGCTGGATTTCCTCCTGGGTCAGGGTGCGGGCCACTTTTGCCGGGTTGCCGAGGATGAGCGTGCCTGAGGGGAAAGTCTTACCGGGAGGGACAAGGGCCCCGGCCGCCACCAGGCAGTTGTCCGGGATGATAGCCCGGTCCAGGACCACTGCCCCCATTCCGATGAGGGTGTTATCCCCTATCTTACAGGCATGCAGGATGGCCCCATGGCCTACGGTGACATAGTCGCCCAGGATAGTGGGTGTATCGTAGTCGACATGGATGACGCAGTTGTCCTGGATGTTGGAATATTCGCCGACGACAATATCGGCAAAATCGGCCCGGAGCACGGCGTTGTACCAGACGCTGGCTCCTTTTTTTAGCACAACCCGGCCGATGACGACAGCCTTATCCGCCACAAAGGCCTCCGGATGAATAATTGGCTCAGATAATTTCCTGCTTTCTTCCATTTATGACCTCGGATTTATTTTATGAAATTTTGAAGTTTGAGTTTAACACAACCCGGCAGCAGCAGGCAACCAGGAGGGATTATGAATGTAGGCGACAAAAAGCCGAGTGCTAATTTTTATGTTTATTTTGTTGCCTGTTCTGGAAGGCCTTAAATAATCTGATAAGAGAAGTTCCCGATAGGATTAGAACAGCCTCTAACAATACTTAATCGAGTATTCAGTTGGGCCAAAGGTTAAAAGCTCAGTTAGATAATCATTAATAATTAGATATCTGTTTTTGGCCAGGCAACCTACCAGAGATGCTAAAACCAGCGACCCTTATGAAGCCTGGTAAAATAGAAAATAGAAAGCAGAAAAAAAAGGGATTAAGAAGGGGCTTTTTTCCCGCCTCAGGGTCAGGTTATTAAAATTTAGCCTGATGTTATTGGAAGATTCGGCGCAAGATTCAGGAAAATAAATATAGAAATTCTGGCTATATTTGATTTATTGACCTTCAAGCTCTAAATCTTCAGCTTCTAAACCAAGCGGCGGGAGGCGCAGGTATTCGTTGGCCGTGCGGCGATGGGCCAGCTGTTTGTAGATCAATCTTACTTTTTCCTCATCCACCCCGATGGCTCTGGCCACCGACTCGGGCGGGATACCGTTCTTTTCCCCATACAGGCAGGCATCCATCTGCTGGTAAGGCAATCCGAAAAAAAACTCATCCTGGCCCTGGGACAGCGGGTGAATGTCGGCTGTTGGCTGACGTCTGGTGATGGCTTCGGGCAGGCCCAGATACTCACCAAGCTGATATACCTGGCTTTTATAAAGATGGGCAATGGGCTTAAAATCGCCGGCTCCGTCTCCGAGCTTGACGAAGAATCCCTGGTCTGTTTCCAGGAGATTTGAAGTTCCGGCCACGGCATAGTTGAAGCGGTCGGCATAGTGGTATTCCAGCATCTTGCGGGTGCGCTGCTTGAAATTACTCAGGGCTATCATCCGCAGCAGCTTATCAGCCGGCAGCCGCTTCTTGATTATCTCACCCTGGGGTGATTGCACCACCAGCCAGAAAAAAGTAAAGACCCGTTCCTCGGAAATGTCTGATGCGGAAATTTTCCACTTCCAGCCTTCGGCATATTCGGGGATAACTTCCTGGAGGCAGGCGGTCATTTCCTGGTAAAAGCCAAGTCCGGTGAGTACCGGCGTTATATCCCGGTGAATGGTCCGAATTTTAAGGCTCTCGCCCACGAGCTGGCTGAGTCTCAGAGTGTCCGGGTGCGAATCCTTCTCGGGCATAAGGAGCCCGATAACTTTATCAGGGCCGAGGGCTCTGACACAGAGAGCGGCGGTGACACTGCTGTCAATCCCGCCCGAAAGACCAACCACTGCTCCCTGTTTGCGGAGCCTGCGGCCCACCGCCTCAGAAATGAAAGCCGTCAGGCGGTTGGTTTCCTTTTCGCAGTCCAGCTTAAGCCTGTCATATGAAAATTCGTTCATATGTTTTTCTCTAGCCATGGTTACTTCCCTTCTTCCAACCTAATTTCCGCTGGGCCTTTCATTCATCTCGGCTCATTCTGACCTTTCTTTATCCTGCCCTTCCCTAACCAGCTGAGCTCCAGATGACTTTTTCTTCGTCTTATCTGATTTTTCCGGGGCGGCCTCAGGGTCTGGTTTTTTCAGCCAGCTGATCAATTCTTTGTAATCTATCTTGCCGTTCGTGGTTTTAGGCAGCGAATCCTTGAGCCAGATGTAGCGGGGGATTTTATAAGGCTCAAGGTTCTGCTGGCAGAACTGCTTGACCTGAGCTTCATCTATCTTAGTGCCTTTCTTGCCGGCCACAAACAAGCCGACCACCTCGCCGCCGATGTCATCAGGCACCGGCACGGCCGCCGCTTCCAGCACCGCTTCCAGGCGGGAAACGGTTTTTTCTATCTCTGTGAGGTTAACCCGGTGCCCGAAGGATTTTATCTGGCGGTCTCGCCGCCCAACAAAATACAGCAGTCCTTTTTCATCCTGGCGGAATAAATCACCGGTATAAAGCCAGCGGTCGGCAGCGTATTTCCCCTGTTTGAAGACCTTTCGGGTGAGCTTTTTATCGCGCCAGTAGCCCTGCATCACAGTCGGTCCGCGGACAATCAGCTCGCCGGTTTGACCGGCTGGAACGCGCTTTCCCTTCTGGTCCACTATGGCCAATTCAAGATTGGGCATGGGAATTCCGACTGAATCCGGGTGCTGGTCAATTAAATCCGGCGGCAGGTAGCTTACCCGCTTGCATTCGCTCAACCCATACATGGAGAAAATCTTAACACCCGGGAGGTTTTCCCGCAGCTTCTGGATATGAGAGACTGGCCAGGCAGCGCCGGTGTTGGTGATGTAGCGCAGAGATTTAAGCTGTCTGGTCGGGAAGTTTTTGAGCTTTAACAGCAGAGCCGAGATGGAGGGAATCAGCGGAAACCCCGTGACCTTTTCCTTCTCAATGAGAGAAAGAATGTCCTGGATGTAGCCGAAAGAAGGCTCCAGCACCACCGTGCCGCCGAACATAAAGCTCATTATCACCTGGTAAAGGCCGTAATCAAACGAAAGCGGTAGAACATCAAGTATGATATCTTCCCGGCTGTTCTGCAGGTACTGGATGATGCTTCTGGCGGCAGCCACCACATTCTGGTGGGTGCACATGATTCCCTTTGGCTTGCCGGTTGAACCTGAAGTATAAACCAGGCAGGCTAAGTCAGTCTCAAGAATCCGTGGCATAGAAACAGAAACCGGAAGTTTTTCCGTCAGTCCGGAAAATTTTAGGGCCCTGCGGTAAGTATGAGGGACTGAATGCGAACCATCAACGATGATAATTTGCAAGCGCCTGGCGGACAGCTTTATGTCCTCTTTGAGCCCTTCTCGGCGAAACAGCTTGTGCCTGTAAGTAACAAGAATCCTGGCTCCGGCATCCTTTATTATGGAACTTAGAACCGGCCAGGGAGTTTTGGGTTCAATAACGGCAAAAACTCCTCCGGCTTTGAGCACGCCGTAGATGGAAATAACTGCTTCCGGAGAGTTCTCCAGGCAGATGAGAACCCTGTCACCTTTTCTGAATCCCATCAGGACGAGGGCTGAAGCCAGGTTGGAAGATTTTTCCTCAATTTCGCGGTAGGTCAGGCGCTGGCCCCGGGAAACAAGAGCTGTTTTATCTGGGTGGCGGCGGGCAGTCTGAGTCAGCCAGTCATGGATAAGAACCGGGTCAAACTGCATCAGAATTTGCCCTGTTTTTTCTCTATAAACCTGGCTATTTTATTGATGCTGTCCAGATTCTCGGCGGTTAATTCTTCATCCTCTACTTTGAGGTTAAAATGGTTTTCTATGAAGCCGACGATTTCCAGAATCCCGACCGAATCAACGGTGTTGGTTTCCAGAAGGGACATATCGTCATCCAGATGGTCTCCTGAATTGAGCAGGAATTTTTCTATTATGAACCGTCTGATTTCATCTTTTATCATCTTGATCGCCTTTTCGTCTGACGGGCCTCAAGCCCTGCACAAACTCCTGATACGAATGTTCGGTGGTCAGAGGCACGCTGACCTTACCCAGTATTGAAGCCGGCACATGGCCAAAAAAAACGCCCGGCGGGACATTTCTGGAAACTACGGTTCCAGCCTGTATGACAGAGCCTTTACCAATCCGGACACCTGGAAGTATAACACAATGGGGGCCGATAAACACATCGGACTCAATGACCACCGGCTTGACCACCGGTTCTCTGGACTTTGTCCAGTAGAGGTGCGAAATGACAGCCGTCCCGATGCCAATGGTCACGTTATCGCCAATCTCTATCGCTTCCGGGTGAAGCTCGTCTATGTACACATACTGACTGATCCAGACATTTTTGCCAATTTTAACCCCCCGCAGCCGGTGAAGTCCGGGACGGAGACGGAAGCCACCAGGAATAAAATAGGCTAAACGGCGAAAAATCCTCTGAAACGGCTTCCACATCTTCTACCCCGCTTTTTATCTCAGCAGGAGCTCATTCTTACAGATAATTATTCTCTATTATTACAAAACTTTTTTCAAGTCCAAAAAAAGCTGTTCCGCAGCAATCAAAAGTAGACTAAATGTAAAAAACATAAGTAGACTAAAAGTAGACTAAAAGTAGACGTTGGGGGAAGTGGGTGTGGTAGAACTCTAAGCATAAAGGAGGTTCTGCCGCCATGAAGAGCCAGCTTCATAAGAGATTACCTTTAGAGTTTGTTGAGAGGCATTTAATGAACATCAGCTAGGTGAGGAGAAGGCCTGTGAGTTATTGGGCATCAAGCGAGCCAGGTTGTATCGGCTGCGCCAGAGGTGGTTGGAGTGTGTGGTTGGTAATAAACCCTTTGTGTTATACGGCCGCCAGGATAGTCGATTCCATCGGTTGCCTGAGGAAGAGGAGAACTGGTTACATCAGGAGTTAGAGTATATCCGGAGGAAGGCTCAAGTTTATAGGGGACGATTTAATTTTGCTGTTCTTGCTGAGGAGGGGGCTAGACGTTTCGGGCACCGTTTTACCGGGCTACGATCCGTAGCTTTGCGCTGAGGCATCATTATTATCAGGGCAGGCCGGAGGAGAAGAAAAAAGTTTTTGTGAGGTTTGAGACACCTGGGCCAGGGTTCCTGTTCCAGCATGATTGCTCTATGCATCGCTGGATACCTGGAGTAGGAGGTTATCAATATCTTATCCTGACCAAGGATGATTACTCTAGACTGTTCGTGGCTGCTCAGCTCTTTATAAAAGAGACGGCTTATGGGCATCTTCAGGCTATAAGGAGTGCCCTGGAGCGTTATGGCCGACCACAAGCCTATTATGTTGATCAGCACAAGATCTTCCGTTTTGTGGAACATCGCAGCATCCATGTACACTATCATCTTGGACAAGACGAGGCAGAAAGCCAGTTTAAGAGAGCTCTGCGGATGCTAAATATAGGCTTAATTTATACCGCGCCTTCCTCGCCCGAAGCCAAAGGCAAAGTGGAAAAGGCTTTTGACTATCTTCAGCGTCGAGTACCGTATCTATGTGAACGCTACAAGGTTCGGGACCTAAAAGAAGCCCAGAAGATATTGGATGAAGTCTGTCATTACTACAACACCGAGAGAGAGCACCTGGAGACGGGGGAGATTCCCCAGAGACGCTGGGATGAAGGTATTAAAGCCGGCAAGAGCCTTATCAAACCGATACCGCCGGAGGTAAGCCTTGAGTTGATCTTCAGCCTGCATTACCCTCGCACTGTGAAAAAGGACGGGACATTCAGTTTCCAGGGCAGGCTGTTTAAGCTAAAACATCTAGCCGGGGAAAGGGTCACGGTAGCTATTATCCCGTACCAAAGATTATATGTCCTGAAAAATAACCAGAAAGTAGCCGAGTTCCCACTCTAATCCCTACCCCTGATGTCTACTTTTGATTTTTACGGAACCTGAAAGAAAAAAAAGCTTGACAAAGGTCAGGAATCTCACAATAATTATTATGAACCCGATAAGTATGAGAAAGGGATAACTATGCCAAGAAACATTCAATTAATTTTGATCGGGCTCTTGCTTATTATCCTGTCGACCAGTATGACCACCTACGCCTGGAGCGATGATTTCGGGCCAAAAGGAAATCGCGGTAGGAAACATGGAGTGACTGAACCGGTGGCTATTGCCCTTATAGGTATCGGCTTGGCCGGACTAGGAGCCTATGCCCTAAAAAGACGGAAAAAGAATTAATCTTTCCAGCAGACCTGAGCGGGGCCAGGTCAAAAAGTATTCTCTTATAGCAGATGGATGAGTCTAAGAAAAATTATCTCATATATATTCTTTTCTGCTTTTTTTCCCTTTTTGCTATCTTTCTGAGCTTCACCCCTATTAAAACGGTCCTTTCCGACCCAAGAATTGATTTATATTACACCCATATCCCCATTATCCCCATCATAAGCGCTTTTCTGCTCTTTAGAAAACACAAAGCTTTATTTTCCAGCCCGGTCCCTGCTCCTCTGCTCGGCTTTTTAGTAGCCATAGCCGGGCTCTCTCTTCACCTGTTTATCAGGATTAAATTTCCAGATTCTGAATACTCAATCTCCTTACAAGTATTATCAGCAATTCTTTTTTGGGCAGGGACTTATATTGCTCTTTTTGGCTTAAATTCCTTCAGGCAGGCTCTCTTCCCTATAGCCTTGCTGTTATTTGCCGTTCCAATCTCCGAAACCATAATGGATAGAATTGTTCTCTTGATATCCAGCGCTTCTGTTCCGATGACCAGCTTAGTTTTCACCTTAATCGGCGTGCCATTCACTAGAGAAGGAGTTGAATTTTATCTTCCGGTATTTACCCTGGTTGTGGGTCCGGAATGTGCTGGCTGGCGTTCCAGCATCGCTATTATAATCATAAGCCTTCTGGCCGGACATTTATTTCTAAAAAAGTTTTCAAACAAACTGATTTTAGTTTCGGTGGCCATTCCGCTGATTATAATAAAAAATGGTGTCCGCATTGTTCTCCTCTATCTTATCGCCTATTACATTGATGAAAGATTTATTGAGGGCGGATTTCTGCACCGGTCAGTAGGATATGTCATGTTCTGTGTGGTTCTGGTATTGATGGGCTTTCTTTTACGGTTCCTGGAGAAGCAGGAAGCAAGAAAAACGGAAGAAGTTTAGTCTTGATGAAGCTACCAATTATAAAAAATACTAGGCAAACTCATTAAAATATTCAATATTCCTGGATGGAGATTGCCGGAAGTTGCACTTTTCATTAAAGTAAGATTATGAAAAATTCTTCCTGGCTTGACAGCGTACCTGAGGGCCGCGTCCTGTCTTTGGACGTCTATCGGGGTTTCGCCATGCTTCTGCTTATCACCGAGGTCACAGGACTCTATGATCTTATGATAAGCGACTAACTTAAAGGTACGATCCTCTATGCTATAGGTCTTCAATTTCATCACTCCGCCTGGGAGGGCCTCCGACTCTGGGATATGGGTCAAGCTTTTTTTATGTTCATCAGCGGGGCAGCCATGGCCTTTTCCTGGGCGAAGCGTTTTGAGCATGGCACAATCTGGCTCCAGGGCTTAATTCATGCCGCTAAAAGAGCTTTAATACTTTTTTTTCTGGGCTGGGCGCTCTATATTATTTATCCGCCAGAAGGAGCGCCGGGCTGGGCTTTTCTTCTTGATATCCTTCCGGCATTGGCCTTTGGCGGTCTAGTAGCTTATCTGGTCATAAAATGGCCTGCACGCTGGCAACTTGTCCTGTCAACGGGATTCATCCTATTAACCGAGCTGCTGTATCGCCTCTTATCCCCTGCTGGGCTTAAGCAGCCTTTTGTCATAGGGCAAAATTTCGGAGCCTGGCTCGACCAGAAGTTATGGGGCGGCGTTTCTCCCGACGGCTGGGTTACGTTTAACATAGTACCGAGTGCTACTTTTGTGGTCTGGGGTTTAATTACAGGAAATATGCTCAGAAGCAATACGACTGCAGCTAAAAAATTGCGGATCCTATTAACCTGCGGATTTCTCAGCCTCGTATCAGGATTATCTCTTGGCTTTTTCACCCCTATTATAAGAAAAATCACGACCAGCTCCTTTATGCTGACCAGCATTGGTTTCTGTCAACTTTTTCTGGCCCTTTCTTATTTCATCATAGACATTTTGAAACTCCGCCGTTGGGCCCTCATTCCTCTGGCCGTTGGGATGAATCCCCTGTTAATTTTTATTTTTGACCGGTCAGGCGGATCAGACTGGTTCATGGGAATAGTTCGCCCCTTTGCTGAGGCCCTTCTCGGATGGTCCGGGCAGGCCTGGGTCCAGACCGGAACTTCCCTGGGCTGTTTAAGCTGATGTGCCTTCTTTGCTTTTTGTTATACAATAAGAGAATTCTTGTAAAAATATAGATAAAACCTAACAAAATATTCTTATAAAACTTGCTTAAGCAGGACCCCACCTCTTAAAAAGACTGTTTTGAATTGAAAATAAATCGAGAACCTTGCCTATAGTTTGGTCAATAATATCAGCCATTGTCTTAGGCTGATGATAAAAAGCAGGTATCGGAGGCAGAATTATGCCTCCCATTTCCGTTACCTGGCTCATCAGCCTTAAATGACCAGAGGTGAGCGGTGTTTCCCTTACCACTAACACCACTCGTCTTCGCTCTTTAAGATTAACGTCGGCTGCCCTGGTTAACAGGCTATTGCTATAACAATTAGCCACGGCTGAAAGAGTTTTAATAGAACAGGGTATAATGATTACTCCTTCAGTTATGAAAGAACCGCTGGCCAAAGGGCTAAAAAGGTCGCCGTCTGAATGTACAAATGAGGCCAAGCTTTCTATCTGATCAAGGGTATATTGAGTCTCCATGGCAATAATCTTTTTAGCTTGCTCGGTTATGATTAGATGGGTTTCTGTCTGGCTTTGCAGTACCTCAAGCATCCTGATACCGTAAATTACTCCTGAAGCGCCGCTAATACCCACTATTACTCTCTTCATTTCTCCTCCAGCTTATCTCTTGTCTCAGCTTTTCTAATAAATGATCCTATTCTCCCGCTATATTGAAAAAGCCTGAAGGCTCTATGTTTTAGCAGAAAATTCTGTATCAGACGGCGGAGGCGTGAGCCATGGAAATCAGCTAAGCCTGCATGAGCCAGAACCGAGTATAGTATATGATCTTCTGCCCCTGGATTACCTACAGCAGTACCGCGAAATATACAATTATGCCTGAAAAAAAGACCGGTTGCCTCAAAGAGATAGGCCGACGGATTTGTGTTGGGTATCCCGGCATAATCGAGGAAAGGCCCATCCTGAACATGGATTCCAGGTTTAATATACCCTTCAATGACAATCTCAGAGTCAGCCGGCACTTCCAACGGCTGGGTCAGGCAGCGGAAAAGCTCAACCGGCTTTCCCAAAAGGCCTCCGGGGAGAGCCAATTCATCTACCCCATAAGCTGGTGAGGCAGCAGCAGCGATTATCAATCTTTCATCAACCCCTATGGCTACTGCCATAGGCAGCTCCTTACCCAATTTTTCTGCCTTCTTTATATGCTCAGCCAAATGGCTCCGTGGAGAAACGCTGACTGTAGCTATTTTAGGTCCAAGGAGTTGCATTCTGTAAATACCGACATTTCGAACCTTGCTTTCCGGATCACGAGTTATATTAAGGTGCCAGGTGCCGATATACCTGCCGGCATCTATCTCGCTCCACCACGGAACAGGCAAAACCGTCAAGTTAATTTGTTCTGTTATCTTGTTTTCCGTTAAGGGTGATTTATCGATCATTACAGGATCTATTGGCTTGGAGAAGGCTTGCCTGATTATCTTGGATAGGGATTTAGGATTATTAGCATGAGAATCTATCCCAACTGCCAGCCCAATTGAAGCATAGCTTGAAAGTCCATTAACGAATATTCTCTTGCCTGGATAGTCTTTTATATTTTCAAAAAGAATTGGTTTGTTTTCTGCCCTGGCTATGGCCCCGAGTTCATATTTCCAGTCAACCTGATATTTTTTCCTGCATAAAAACCCATTCTCTTCCAGAGCATTTATAAATTCTCTCAAACCTGACATTATTTCAATCGCCCTTCTAATATTCTATTCTTATTGCCAGATACTTACGATAACCATCAACAGCGGCGATCCATTTCCCTGGAGAAATCTCGTGGGCATCAATATGATGCATTCCATGTCTGTTCCAGCCTTTTGATTTTGCCTTCAAAACGGGATTTTTTTCGTAAGCTTTTTCTGAAAATCCGGTCCGACTCAGTCCGGTAATAAAAAAAGCATTTACCGCTTTACCGTAGGTCTTTTTGCTATGTTGGGCAAACCTTATAATATTATCGCCGAAGAATATAATCCGACCGGCTAATTGGGCTTTAGTGGCATCATTCTGAATAATAGGACTTAATGGGTGTTCAAGCCATGGTCCGTGAATACTATCAGCATAATAAAGACGCAATTCATCATGGGTGCGGGGTTTGCTGCAAGCAAACAACCACCAGGTATCATTCGCGAATATAATGCTATTATCAACAAAAGCTCCTTTAATAATCTCCCTTTCTAGAGCCCAACTTTCAGGGAAATCCTGGGCTCGGTACAGCCGAATTTCCCCAGCACCTGCACTTTCGGGTATCATATAAAACTGCCCATCCAAATAAAAAACATAGGGATAAGATAGATGGAAAGGCTCATCTAAGATAATTTTCTTATATTTCCAATTTAGCCCATCTGAACTTTCAGCATATCCGATATCCCCCTGATTGGTCAGCCCATTCATTACTTCGAAAAACATATACCATTTACCACCAGTATTTACGATAAAGGGGTCAGCTACATATTCTGCCTTTACATCCGTTACATTCTTCCGGGTTATGACTGGATTCTTTACTCCGGGAATAGGAGTTAAATTAAGAGGAGATTCTCCCTGATAAATTGCAATTGCCCATTCCATTTGTTTTTCTATATTCACTGGATGAACTATAACAAAGACAATAATAACTATGGCCATAATCACCGAAGCTAATATAATAGTCTTGATTACCAATAAGCCGATAGATTTCAAATTATACGCCCTCCTACTATTAAATCATTTGATTTAAATTGGCTGCAACTGACAACCCCTCATAATAGGCATCTTCCATGGATAGATAATCCCAGCTTCCAAATCTCCCTTTTGATAATATACCGTGATTTTTTAAGAAGGAATTTATAATCCGCAGCGCATTATTTCTTTGATGGTTAAAAACTACATAAGCATAAGGAATATCAATGGTCACAGTAGAAATAATACTTTTTTTACATGGCAGAATTTTCATTTTTATAAGATCATCGATGACCCGATTTATCACTTTTTCAGCGTCTGGCCTCTTTCCAGGCATGTAAGATATTTCAGCCGATATCGAACTACAATTAGGCGGTGCCATAAGATGCGAAAAATTGTGCGGAAAGCCTATTCTGTAAAATATATATTTTGTTTCTGGTACATAAACCCAATGTTTATTTCCAACGTTGCCCCGTATCCCAAGGTTGATATTCAACACAGAAACATATTCAAGTAAACTCGCTGCTCTTTTTATATTACTCGGAACCTTTGAAATCATCCTTATTAAATTAGGCAAGGGAGCAGTTGAAATTATAAAGTCAAAATCAAAAACATCACCTGTGCTGCAGATAACTTTCTTTCTTTCTAAATCGATAATTTTAACTTCTTGATCGAGCCTTATACAAGAAAGGTTTTTGGCAATAGCTTGTATAAAAGCTTCTATTCCACCTTGTTGAGGATAGCAAAAAATAGCATTATAGCCTAAGCTTTTTACATCTCCTGATAAAGCCCCACGAATGACTTGGCGATAATCAGGCTTTGGAACAAATCTTCCAATGCTTTCTGGGGATAGGTCAGACGGATGGCGGTTAAAAAGCTTAGTATTATAAGGAATCATAAAATGTTTGGCGATTCCTTCACCAAAGGTGACTCTGATCCAATCATCTAAATTTTTTATTTTTTTCTTTTTAGATTGAAAATGGGCCTGGAAATAACCATACAAACACTCCGTAATTACATTAAAGGGGAGGCCAAAAAGATTTGCTTGGAATGGGTAACGGGTAAAGACACCGTGAGAATAAACCCAGGATTCTCTCTCAGATTTCACCAGTTTTCCTGATAGTTTCTTCCGCACGAATCTTTTGAATTTATCTCGTTGAAAATGCAGAAGATGTCCGGCATAATCAAAGTAAAACCCGTTATTTTCTATGGTTCTGCATAAGCCACCTGGCTTTCTTTCTTTTTCTAATATTATTAACGAAAATCTGTTTTTTTGCCTTTGGAGGGACATGGCCGTAATCAAACCTGTCAATCCGGCCCCTATTATCAAAATTTTTTTGGGTCTATCGTTCAATTCAACCATTTTTCATCCAAACAGTATGCCTTTTTTCTCTATTAAACTGATGTACATTTTTTCTATTTCTTCTATAAACCTACTCTGATGAAATTTTTTAAATGCGCGATTTTTCCCTGCGGCCCCCATCCTGCGAGCCCTTTCACGATCCATCAACAAGGCTAATATTGCTTTCGCCATTCCTTCGGAGTCTCCTTTTTTTACTAGTAATGCTGTCTCGTTTTCTTTAACAAGTTCAGGAATGCCGCCTACGCTCGTGGCAACAATCGGCACCCCCATAGCCATTGCCTCTATAAGTACAATTGGTGCACCTTCGGTCCGGGATGGAAGCACAAAAACATCTGCCTGTCCGATTAACTCAAAAGAGTTCTCACAGAATCCTATGAATTCCACACAATCTGTTAATTTCATCCTTTTTGCCAGTTCCATTAGCTTAGACTCCTCAGGTCCCCGGCCAGCTATTATCAGCTTTATGTTAGGAATCTTCTCACGTAAATAAGGCATTGCAGAAAAAAGTAATTGAACGTCTTTCTCTTCAGAAAGTCGTCCGACGAAACCAATTGTAGGAGTATGTTTATTAATGGTATTTTGAAACTTTTCTAATCTTTCTTTAGCTGCTCTATATTTATCTAGATTAAAGGGAGGGTAAATAACCTTATACTTGTCGGATTGTGTCTGCCGAATCCACTGCGTTTTGATAAATTCCGAAGTAACCATGAAAGCATCGCATTGGGCTAATAAAGTACCTAAAAAAGGATGAAGTATTCTATCCCTCATTCTGGTTAATTTAGAATGAGCAATGTCTTTTAGCGTCATTTCTGTTCCTATTATAACAGGGACATTAGCTCTCTTTGCTGCCAGAATACCGAGGATATTGGCTCTTAATACATGGGTCTGAACTATATCTGGCCGATATCGTCTGAAAAACTCATAAAGACCTGTGGCTTCTCTTACTGCACCCCCGATTTTTTGAGGGATGTCAAGAGAATAAATCTTGCCTCCACGCCTCTCAAATTCCTCGCCAAAAAAATTATTTTTATATCTGAAGACACAAACGCCCAAATCAAAAATATTTTTATTAATACCCGCCGCAAGAATCAAAAGTATCTCAATAAGCCCATTATAAGTGTTAAAATCTTTATAAACATGTATAACCTTAATTTTCCTCATCTGCTAATCTATCAAGTTCTTATTTTAACAGCGGCGCATATTCACGGGCAAAATAGGTCAAAATAAGGTCGGCCCCCGCCCTCTTAAAACTGGTGAGCAACTCCAGAACTATTTCTTTCTCATTAATCCTTCCCAGCTGAGCCGCCGATTTTATCATGGCATATTCCCCGCTGACATTATAAGCTGCCACCGGCAGGCCGAACTTCTGCTTGGCCCGATATATGATATCCATATAGAACATACCGGGCTTGACCATTACAATATCGGCACCTTCTTCGATATCAAGCTCTATTTCTCTTAAAGCCTCGTTGGCATTGGCATAATCCATCTGGTGAGATTTCTTGTCTCCAAAAGTCACCACAGACTGTGTCCCGCCTTTGAAGAAGGGATCATAGAGTTTGGAAGCCATTTTAGCCGAATATCCCATTATGGCAACATTAATGAATCCTTTATCATCTAGGGCTCTTCTTATAGCCCCGACCTCTCCATCCAGCATGGCTGCCGGAGCGACGATGTCAGCCCCGGCCTCGGCGTGGGAAACTGCTATTTTACCCAAAAGCTCCAGATTGAGGTCATTTTGAAGATAGCCATCAACCAGTATGCCACAATGGCCATGTGGGGTATATTCGCACATACAAACATCAGTTATAACCACCAACCCGGGAACGTTTTTCTTCAATCTTCTTACAGCCACCTGGACAATGCCTTGAGGATCATAGGATTCAGAGACCTGGTCATCTCGCCTTTCTGGTATGCCAAATAAGATAACCGCCGGTATTCCCAGATCCCTGACCATCTTGGCTTCTTCTTCCAGCTTATCCACGGAAAGATGATAATTGCCAGGCAGGACTTCAATTTCTTTTTTGATACCGGAGCCATGAACTACAAACATCGGATAAATCAGGTCAGTGACCGAGACCCGACACTCTCTGACCATGCTCCTTAAGACTTCATTCCTTCTTAATCTTCTCAATCTTTGAATTGGAAAACCCATTTTTTCCTCCTTAAATTTTCATAGACTTTCTGTTTTGATTATATGGAAAGGCAGGATCTTGCCACTTCTGGTGGCTATAGGATACTCCCTTTTCACCCGGACTATCCTGGCCTGAGCCCACATTTCTGTTCCTGACTGAGCCCAGGATTCTGGGCTGTATTCTCCCGCCCTCAGAAGCTTAATAAAAGTTTCGGCAATTTCCTGCTCATCAAGCTCACCTAGCCTTGGGCTTACAAATAATTTAAGCCTGGTCAACCCACGGCTGTCCTCCTCTTCTACCAGCTGATAATCAGTGCTTTGACCACCAAATCTCGCCGGGAGTTCTTTTTCTATTATATTAATCAAATCAGTATCAACAAAAGTAACTCCTTCACCAGTCAATTTTTCATAGCTTCTAATCCGGCTGATATGGGTGTTGAAGCCCAGCTGACCAAACTCACAGGAGCAGGGTTCTTCTCGAACCAGCCCGTAATCCCCCATTCCCACATTCAACAGTATCTTGGGTGCTTCAAAAAGCAGCGAAGTGAACAAAAAAGCGTCAACCTCAGTATCGGAATAAGGAGTTTTTAAGCGATGGGTAATGACCGCGTTGGTATCTATCAAAAAATGACAGTCGTCGCTATCAGGATGCGGAATGGGACAGCCGGCGGCAATGACCCCCGCTTCCGATATTCCATAAATCGGGACGGCTCTGGCTCCAAGACTTTCAATTTCGGCTTTCTTTTGAGGAGTTAGAGGCTCGCCGGTTACCAGAAATCTTGTCCCCTTTATACTGAGATTAGCCTCTTGTGCTGCCATACATACCCTTATGGCTGAGCTAGCAAAGGTATAGATCACGCAATTTGGGTGCTCCTGAAGAATCTCTGAAGCCCATCTGGCAATCTTATGGGCATCGTTTAAACTGACATACTCAGGTCTAGCCAGAGGGACTCCCAGGAGTCCGCTCATGAAGAAGATATAACGAACTCCCCAGCGTTTTTCCCAATTAACTCTGATGTTGCTCTTTTCCACCTGTGAAAACCACTTTTTCGGCGGATTGCCAATGCGGGCAAAGCGGAGAGAAGAATTAATGCCAGGTGCTCCGGGAAAAACCGGAAACCAGTTGGCTATGGGGCTTTTAAGCGCTTCATGAAGATTGAGGATGAAGGCATCGTAATATGACCTCTGGGAAAGATAATCGTAATCTATTCTCACCCTGGTTCCAGCACTGCGGGTAGCTCCGCTCCTGACTTCGTAGGCTGTGGAAACAAACGGATTATCAAATGCTTTCTCGTTAAGGATGAATTGAAGGCCGTTTCTCCTAACCGGTATTTTCCCTTTGAACTCATCAACAGTATAATAGACGCCTTCCGAAAGAAGAAATTTTAGGGCTTGTTCAATACCATCATTTTCAACCACTCTTTTTATATCCGCCAGAGCAATCCGGGCCTTTTTCAGAAGAGGTAGATAAGGACTGTGCTGATATTCAAAAACACCGCGCTCAACCAGGCGAAGAAAATTTTCCTCCCGGTGTTTAACCCGCTCCTTCAGGATTATTCTGGCCTGTTCTATGGCTTCATCAGGTGTTATTCTGGATTTCAGATAACGAGGAAGTCCAACCATAAATCTGAGATATTTTTTCATCCAGATCGCCCTTTATAAAAATTTTCAGTCTTTGATAAAGCTAATACCACACTTGAGGCCAAACCCGCAACCTCTTGTTCGGTATGAGCGGCGCACAAAAACAGTACTTCATAAGCCGATGGTGGTAAATAATATCCATCTTCTATCAGACTCCAGTAGATATTTCGGAATCGATTTACAGCAACCGATGAAATCTGACCAGGTCTCCTGGGAAATTCATTAGTATCTAAATAAAACCAGGCGATCGAACCAAGCCGCCTGAGGCGGGCGTAAGGAAGCCTGCTTTCAGCCAGAGAAGCCTCTAATTTTTTTCCAAGGGATTCCAGTTTCTGATAGACCTGTTTTTTCTTTAAGATTCTCAGGGTAGCTATGCCGGCCGCAAGCGATACAGGGTTTCCGCTTAAAGTGCCAGCCTGGTAAACCGGGCCCGAGGGTGAAAGCTTGTCCATTATTTTAGCTTGGCCGGCTACTGCCCCGATTGGCATTCCTCCCCCTATAATTTTGCCCAGGGTAACCAGGTCGGCTTCAATTCCAAGGGAATTCCCATATCCGCCAAAGTTTAACCGAAAGCCAGATATTACCTCATCAAAAATGAGCAAAGAGCCATATTCTCTCGTTATTTTTCTTAGAAATTTCAAGAACTCTTTCCTTTGGACCAATAGTCCATTATTGGCCGGCAATGGCTCAATGATGACCGCTGCAATCTTTTGACCCTGCCGCCGAAAAATCTTAGTTACTGTCTCTTCATCATCAAGCGGTGCCACCAGAGTGGACCTGGCTATACTGACTGGAATGCCAGCCGAACTGGCAATTCCAAAAGTGACCAGCCCTGAACCAGCTTTGACCAGAAGGCCATCAGAATGTCCATGGTATCCGCCCTCAAACTTAAGAACCAGGTCCCGCCCCGTAAAACCGCGAGCCAGACGCAAAGCAGTCATCACCGCCTCGGTCCCTGAATTCATTATTCGGATTCTGTCAAAATTTTTGAATGCCGATAAGATCAGTTCGGCCAGTTCTACTTCCCGCCGATGACAGGCCCCAAATGACAGGCCGTTCTTAACAGCCTCATTAACTGCCTCAACCACTTCAGGATGGGCATGTCCAAGAATTAACGGACCCCAAGATTGACAGAAATCAACATATTTATTCCCATCTACGTCAATAACCTTGCTTCCCGAGGCCTTTTCTATAAATATCGGCCCACTGCCTACATGTTTGAAAGCTCGAACTGGACTGTTTACCCCTCCTGGAATCAAAGTAGAAGCCTTACGATAAAGAAGCCTCGATTTTCTAAATTTATTCTTGTTAGCGCTCATTTCCCGATTGCCTGCTTTACTTAAAATTCATACGGCCTGAATGTTCGCGCATCTTTTCCAGGGCCTTATGAAGGATTTTATTAACCACAGAACGGCTGAAGGCTTCAATCCGGTTGCGGTAAGCTTCTGGCATTTCAATAGCCGCTAAAAGTTTTTCAAGCTCGCTGCGTCTTATTTCCTCGGCCGATTTTCGTATCTCCACTATGTCGGCTATTGTTTTATCAGTATCAAGATTTCTCAAAATCCTGGGAGCTTTTTCTCTGATAATAGCCTGGACCTTCTCAGCTTCCGCAATCCTTGAGGAAAGATTTGCCTCGGCAATTGACCTGAGATCATCTATGTTATAAAGATACACCTTCTCCAGTTCAGAAACATCGGGATTTATACTTCTGGGTACAGAAATATCGATGATAATGAAGGGTTTCTGACCCTTAGATAAAATTAAGTTCTCTATGTCTGACTTATTTATAAAGTATTTATCGGCGCTAATAGAACAAATTACAATATCCACGCTGGGCAGATATTCATAAAGCTCGTAGAGCATGATTGGAGTTCCATCAAGGGCCCGGGCCAGGTTGACTGCTCTTTCAAAGGTCCTGTTGGTTACAAATACCCTTTTAGCTCCATGATTTTTTAGCGCCTGGACAGTCAGCTCAGCCATTTCTCCCGCTCCAACCACCAGGACATTGCAGAGCCTAAGATCATTAAATAATTTTCGAGCCAGGCTAACAGCTATGTGGCTTACCGAAAGATTGCTCCGGCCTATCTCTGTGGATGAGCGAATTTTTTTTACCAGGCTAAAAACCTGTTTAAAAAGACTGCGGAAAACAGGGCCGGCAGCTCCAGCTTCAGCCGCTAAATTATATGCTTCTTTTATCTGTCCGAAAATTTGAGGCTCTCCCATGACCATAGAATCCAGCCCGGCAGACACGCGGCAGACATGCTCCACAGCTTTTTCATTCTTATAGATATAAATTATCTCTCCCATATTTTGAATTAGCTCCGCCGGCAGCCCAGACCTTTCATGCATAAATTTTATGACCGGCTGTCCGTCTTCACCGACGGTCAAAAAATAAATTTCAACCCGGTTACAGGTAGAAAGGATAAGACACTCTAATATGCCTTCAAGATTCTTCACGTTGTTTAATGATTCTTTAAGCTCATCTTCCCTGAAAGCATACTTTTCACGCAGATTTATGGGAGCAGTCTTGTGGTTCATCCCCGCAACAAAGATATTCATTTTTTTAGATGCACCCGCTTAACACACTTTCCCAAATCTTGTATGGCCTTCGATTCCTCCCTTGATATTTCTTTTATAAAAAAAGCCTCACCCTGTCAAGCAGTTAATCTTCTTTATTATCTATACTTATTAAAATTGGTTCATCTCCCGATTAGTTGAAAGATAAATAGGAATAAAATGCTTGAAAAAAGAAGTGGACATCCGGTATTTCCAATGGATAGTAGAGATACAGCATCTCTCAATCTACATCCAAAGGAGACCGACGATGTCCTCACTGAGTATAACACACTATTTCCCCTTTCCGCGAATCCGTATTCTTCGACAGCGGGTATCCGGCAATGCCCAGAAGGCTTACTTGAAGGCGGTACCCAACAAGCGATTCCGGCCTATCTGCCATATCTGCGGAAGGCAAGCCACTGGGATCCACAGCCAGGAGAGTCGCTGGATCCGAGACCTGGACTTTGGTCCAGCGCGAGTCTGGATTCATTGCCATTATCGCAAGATCGTTTGTGCCCACTGTCAAAAGATTCCTATCGAAGAGCTCGATCTCTTCGACCCTTACCTTCGGGTGACCAAGAGACTGGCGCGTTATATTTTCGGACTCTGCAAAATCATGACCGTCCAGGAGGTGGCTCGTCATCTGGGATTGGACTGGAAAACAGTCAAGGCTGTCGACCAGAAGTTCCTGGAAGAGAAGTACGGGGAGACCGAGTATCAGGGGCTCCGCATCCTGGCCATAGACGAAATCTCCATCCGCAAAGGCCACCGCTACCTGACGGTGGTCCTGGACTACGAGACCGGGCGTGTGGTTTGGGTGGGCAAAGACCGCAGAGCCCGGACCCTTCGGAGATTCTTCTCTGGCATGACTGCCAAAGAGAGAAAACACTTGGAAGCTGTGGTCATGGACATGTGGGATCCCTATATCCTGGCTGTCAAGAGCAAGGTTCCTCATGTCAAGATCGTTTTCGACCTCTTCCATGTGGTAAGCCAATTTAACAAGGTTATCGATAAAGTGCGCAACAGCGAATACAGGAAAGCCTCCAAGGCCAACAAGGAAGTCTTCAAGGGCGCCAAATATCTTTTGCTGAAAAACCGCGGGTATATCCGCAAGTCTAAAGTGCGGCAGCACCTGGAAGAACTGCTCCAGTTGAACAAAGTCATCAATACAGTGATGATCCTCAAGGACAAACTCAAACACATCTGGACCTATAGGTCCCGCACATGGGCTGAGAAAGCCATTGAGGAATGGTGTAGGCTGGCACACACAATCGATCATCCATCTATAAGAAAGTTTGCTAAGACTTTGTGGCGTTACCGGTATGGGATCCTGAATCACTGCGACTATCCGATTCATACAGGAAGACTTGAGGGAGTAAACAACAAGATCAAACTCATCAAACGAAAAGCTTATGGCTTCCATGATCTGCGTTACTTCTCCTTAAAGATCATTCAAGCTTTTACCAACTAAATGGGAGATGAACCTTAAAATTTATCAACTTGATTTTAAATAGACTTAACCATAATCTATATCCTTATAATATCCTGCCAAAGACGAGGCGCTAATAAATAAAATTTCTGAATGATTCACGCCTCATTAGCGGATGGTAATTAAGATCGCCACATATATTCATCAAACTTTTGGTCATCGGGAGGAATTTATTTGACTTTTTCAGGATACCTGGTTAACTTAACTTTATGGTCGATAAATTTTATAGAAAATCCTATACAGATAAGTTTTAGATAATAATTAAGGAGAAAGATATATATTTTTTCGATGAGGCTGCCCTTCCTTCATATCTCCATAAGAACAAACTCATGTCTTATATTTTCTGGCAAAGACTAAGGTTTGCTTTTTCCCTGGCAGGTGATGTAACTGATAAAAAAGTTTTGGATTTTGGCTCAGGTGGGGGGGTAACTTCTAAGTTTCTTACTGAATCAGGTGCGTATATATACGCTTGTGAAAAATACTTTTTTGAGCTTACCAAGAGAATGGCCGGCTTTTTCGACAATAGGATATTTTTATATAGTGATATCAATGATATCAAAAATATTAAGTTCGACGTTATCTTTACCTTAGATGTCCTTGAGCACATAGAAAACTTAAAGCCAATCTTAGATAAATTCCAAAAGCTTTCTCATAGAAAAACAAAAATTATAATATCGGGGCCAACTGAGAACATCATCTACAAACTGGGAAGAAGGCTTGCGGGATTTAGGGGAGGGTATCATCTAAAAAATATATATGATATAGAAAGAAGCCTACAAAATAATGGTTTTATTATGACTCAATTAATAAAACTTTATTTCCCTGTAGTGCTTTTCAGAATTTCACTTTGGAACCTTAGGTAGTTAATAATTGCAATAAAACAGCCTTTATGATTATTTTAATTATCGTGGCTAATTTTAGTCGGGCAAAAATATCTTGGTCTAATTTTTAGATACATGTTGAAAAATAGAAGAAAATAGTAATAAATATTGCTATTATAATAAATGCCTCAGGCTTATGAAACCTGAGTATTGACAAAAACACCCTTATTCAAGTTTGATTCCTAGGGCTTAACATTATAAAGTTTTTTTCTTTTTTATATATAAGCATAAAGAAGTTAATGCCTTAAACATGGTTGCCTGGCCCCAGTGAATCATAGGGCCCTTAGCTCTAACAAATGGATAAATCCTGTAATAAAAATGTCCATCCTTAGCCTGCATATTTTTTATTGTCCAAAGGGCAACTTTCAGAGCAAGACTGATAGCTTCTTCATCATAATCAGCAAAATAAGTTAAGGTATCAATGGCCTGAGCAGCACACTGAATATCTATGGGATAAAGACTATTATGGTAATATTTTGGCCTACCGTCTTCAGTAAAAAACGAGTTTTTATAATAAACATATCCCTTATCTAAGGCCTTCTCATATCTCTTATCCCCTGTATTCTCAATATAACCCTTCAGCCCGTCAAGAATATATCCGGTGTGGAAGCTATCAATCCAATGGAATTTCTTATCTTCGCCATAATACCATGACCCATCTGGCCTTTGTCTTTCACATGTAAACATCACTGCTTCTCTGGCCACTTCTATTAAATCCTTATTTCCTGTATGTTTAAAAGTTCTTGCCAGCATAAAAGCGGCCTCCATACTTTGATTGTGGATTGTACAATCTTTCTTATCAGAAGCCGTATAATTAATGCAAAATCCTGTTTCCGTTATTGTTCTAGGAACTCTGATAATCCAGTTACAGACACTTTCAGCAATTTTTAGATAATTCTCATCACCGATTATCTCATAAGCATCAAGAAACGCCTGGCCAATCAGGCTGGTCCAGATGGTAATCGGTTCATACCTTATCTGTCGCCCGCCCCGGGATGAAAAATCAAACATCTTACCCCAGGCATACTCTTCAGTATATGGAGATTTATGACTTATAAGCCAATTCAAGCAGTCAATGGCCTTTTCTTTATAGTTTAAGTCTCCTGTTAATTGAAATAATTTTAAATAACCTCTGGCAAAAAAGCCTCTTCCTATACAAGAATCTAATGGCTTTACACCGAGCCAGGGCCTTAAATTTACGGGGCTTTTCCAGATGACCTGCATAAGAACTCTTTCTAAAAAAAGCTTTTTGAAAGTAAGGGGTCGCAAAAAGGAAGTTAAGCCATCGCCCGGGTCGTAGCCCTTATAATCATGTCTCTCTACCCAATTTAGCAGTTTAGAAATGCTTTGTTCCAAAAGCGAACTATTGGGATTCAATATCATGATCTATCCTTCTTCTTTTTTAGGCCTATTATATTCGTGATTATTAACTTGAGTCTTGTCATTTGTTCTTTTCTATAAAACTTAACCAAGTCCTTACTAACGGGCCGTTCTCTAATTGTTAAAATACCCCACATATAGCCAAGCCAAAGTGCCAACCCTCCGATTAAAAATGGCTTTTTAGCCATCTGGAACATTGCCCTTAATATTTGCCATAGGGGGTGATATCCCAGATAATAATTTTTCTTACCATAATGAAAAATGCTGGCTACGATACCCCTATCTACTGTGCCAATCTTTCTATGATGAAAACATACTCTTTCAGTAAAAGTCCTGGTTTTCCAGCCCATCATTCTGGCAGTTGTAACTGCTACCCAATCAATTCCTCCTTCTTTAATCGGTTGATATCCCCCAATAGCTTCAAAGCATTCTCTCCTGAACAACTGGCAGGCTCCAGAGACATGCTCAATACTGGTAAATCTATAATCATAGTGTTTGCCATCTTCAACAAAAGGAGTCCCGGCAACTCCAAGTCGTGGATCCTGAACAAACTTATCAAGCAAAAATTCAAAATAGTCGATATCAAAAGTAATATCAGCATCAAGATTTCCGATTATATCAATATTAATAGATCTCAATCGGTCATAGGCCTTCATGAAACCTTTAGCTTTAGAAGAAAATCCATGCTCAGAATGCGGAGGCTCAGATATCAATTCTATCCATTGGTTGTTACCAGCATATCTTTTTATTATTTCTTCAGTCTGATCTGTCGAGCCATCATTTACTATAAGCCACTTTTGTGGCCGAATAGTTTGGCCGATTACCGATTTAATAGTCTCCTCAATAAAATCAGCTTCATTCCAAGCTACCGTAATCAAGACATATTTCATTTTTGAATTCTTGTTTTGGATAAAGTTGTTCACACTTTGCTAGTTAATTTATCTACTATTTCTAGATAAACCTTCTTATTGGCACTCCATTTATAGTTTTCTACAAATTTCAAGGCATTCTCAGCAAGCTGTCTTCTTAGATCTTTATTTTCTATAAGCTCAATTATTGCTTTTTGCAAATCCTCAACATCGCCTGGTTTAAAGAACTTTACAACTGAATCGTTAAAATAATATTTATCAATTTTTGTCGCCGACACAATAACTGGAACGCCCATAGCCATAAATTCCAGAATTTTTGTACTGAAAGCTTCGCCAGCAAACTCATCATCCCTTTTCGGAACCACCCCCGCATCGTACTCTGCGATTATCTCTGGTATTTTTTCTAAAGGTACTTCATCCTTAAAAAATACATTTTTTTCTAGCCCAAACTTTTTAATTAAGCCATAAAGTATGTTTTTTTCCAATCCATTGCCATAAATATGGAATTCTGTCTCTGGAAATTTTGCTGCAACTCCAGCAAAAGCCATTATTGCCAAATCTACCCCCTGGTGATAAGAAAGTGTGCCTGGATATACCATAAGAAATCTATCATCATTTCTCTGCCTCGGCCGAGGATAAAAAATTGAATCATCTGGATAATTCATAATAACTTTGCATTTATCTTTTTTTACAGAACGAGACGTAATTTTTTCAAACCATAAATGGTTTGGGACTATAACGTAATCGGCATATTGACATGAAAACCGCTCTAAAAATAATAGCAATTTATAAAATATGTGTTTCTTACTCTTGTGAAATTTGCTCAAATATAATTCTGGAACAATATCATGGATATCCAAAATTATTTTAGCACCTTTAAACTTTGCATAAGCGGCAGAGAATACTATAAAATCAGGTATAGAGTGGGCGTGAATAAGATCAAATGCATGCCTCTTTTGTATTTTTGATATATGACAAAAAGATTTAAGCAAAAATAGGGTTTCCTGGGTCATATATCTAAGACTCGTTTTTTCTTTATGCTCTCTCGTTTGTAAGCGGTAAACTTTAATTTCATCTAATACCTCCGTTTTTATCCTGGGATCTCGCCCTAAAGCAAATATCTCAACTTCATCTCCTCTTTTCCTAAGCGTGCTAGCATATCTCATTACCCTATTGTCTCCATCATAAAACGAATAAACGGGCATGCCAATATGAAGCCCTCGTCTAAGTCCGGTCTTCTTTGAATAATTTTCTTTCCAAAACCGTGCTAAATCTTTGGGCAGGGGATTCCAATACTGACCAGTATATTTCTCTTTTACATAAGTCAGAAATTCGCAGTAAAGCTCGGCGGGATATTTATCAGAATGGTTCGATCCATCAAAATCCATATAATCAGGATGGACAATAAGAAGGGCCATGCCTCCTTTTGATACAATCCAATCTAACTTTCTTTTCCATAAATCTATCTTTTTTTCGCCCATTATAAGAAAGACCAGGTGGTCCTGAGGAAGAGTATATGGAAGCTCGACATAGCCCTTTTTGAGCTCTTCGCTATAAATCCATACAGGAAAAATTGTGCCGATTTCATCAGGCTGAGGCTCGAAAGGATCGGTATCAAATGTAGAGGCATCATATTCAATATCAAGATAGTGAAGCATTTTTAGGTCATGAAACATACTAGGAGACCTGAACCCGACACTTCCCCACTTCTTTAAATACTCATTAATTTCCGCGGCCTGCTTTTTAAAATATAGTTCCGACCTGAAAGGATTCCCCTTATGAGTCAACCCATGAACGCCTATCTCAAATCCGCGCTTTGTTAACTCTCTTCTAAATTCTTCTGAAACCTCATAATCTTTAGCCACCAGATTGAAACTCGCGCGAAAACCAAGTGCCTCTTCTATCTCCATTAGCCTAAGGCAATTTTGTAGGCCTTTGGCTGTTTCTACGTCGTGAGTCAGGACAAGAGCAAATCTTTTTCCGCCAGGCCATCCCTGCCAGCCTTCTGGCTCTTTCCCCGAATCAGGGTCTATTGGCCACCTACAGGCTCTTTTTTTCAGAATCCGCTTTACAAGAATTCTCCTCAGCCTGAATCTAATTTTCCGCGGAATAATCGGTTTCACTAAATAATAAACAAGATTAATTGTGCCCTTCACTTCCCTTTCACTTTCTAAAAAACAATTTTCATTAATAACTTATTTTATAATATTGGCGGCAATAGTCAAAGAATTTATCCAGCCCTTCCCGCGTCGAAATTATCTGTCGCCACCCCAATTTCTCTTTTATTTTATCATTCTTGAATTGAGATTTTTTCCAAATCGCTTTCCATTCTTTTCTCGTGTAGACAGGAGGAATTTGACCTTTGGACCAGGCGGCGACTTCTTCCCAGAAAAAATACAGCAAATAAGATAAGAAATGAGGTACATAAATTGATTTGAACTTTTTAACCTTCTTTTTATATTCTCTCAAGAATTGCCTGGACGTTGGCAAATCATCATCCACTATATTGAATACCTCTCCCTCAATTCCAGGAACCAAGCCTGCCAGAACAATAGCCTCAGCACAGTTAGAAACATAAGTCAGAGGAATTCTATTAGGACCGCCAAGATGAAGAAAGACGCCAAAAGTATCTGTCCCCACTCTGGGAGGGATAAAAGCCTTGCCGGGTCCATAAACCGTGCCGGGGCGCACTATAACATAAGGTAAATTATTTTTTTCTCCATAATAAATCACAAGTTCATCTTGCTTAACCTTACCGTAGCAATAAGCCTGCGCTCTTTTTTCTGGTTCTTTTTCAACGGGGGACGACTCGTCAAGGACAACTTTTTTCCTGCCACCTGAACTCTTATAGACAATAAAAGAACTTACGTTTACGAATCGTTTTAAACAATTATGCTGCAAAGCCGCCTCTATCAGATTCCTTGTAGTAACCACCGAGTTAAGAAAGGCTTCTGATAATATTTTAGTCCCCATAGCTGCAGCTAGATGATAAATAACCTTGACGTCTTTCGTGATTCTCTGACAGTCATCCTTGGATAACAAATTTCCCTTAATTACTTCAATTCTATTTTCAGCGTTATTCTCAGAAATTATTTTGGAAAGCCGGGTGCTATCACTTGTTTCTCTAATTAAACATCTTACTGCATTAAATCCTTTATTCAGTAATGTCTCAACAACATAGGATCCAATAAATCCTGACGCACCTGTTACCAAAATCGTTTCATTCTGGTTGATAATAAAATCGCCTGGCATTATTTTCGCCTCTATTTTATTATTCGTTTTCTTATTTCCATCCACTAATACCCATCAAGCCACTCTTGTCTTAGAACGCTTATAATAGATTAATATTCACAAAAAAATACGCTCAGCTCAGAGTTTCTTTGTAAATTTGCTTAATAATCATATCAGTAATTTTAGAACATTTAAGAATATCTTCATAAGAGATGGGCGGGGCCTCGTCATTTTCTATGGATTTATAAAATGATTCTATCAAATTATATAAGCCTCTTTTCATGTGAAATTCCCTTTTGATAAACAGCCCAAGATTTTTATAAAAATTCTTTTTATACTGCTTTGAATATTTATACAATGGCACAAACCTTTCAAGATAGCTTTTATACTTCCTACCATGGAGCTTAATTATAGATTGCTGAACCTCATCTATTACAATCCCATTCTGAGGGCCAAGAATCCTGAACTGGATCATGGCCGGTTTCATTTGAGTAGAAAAACTAAGGAAGGCGGTCACCTGATTTTTATCAATCATCATTACTCTAAGTTCATCTATCAAGTGTTTTTCGCCCAGTTTTAAGAAATAATTACTTGTAAATCCAATGGCTATCAAATCAAAGCTATCATCAATATATTCTGCTATTTTCATTACAGCGTGGGGAATGATGTTCTGGATCATTTGACCGGGTAATTTCCAAACCCAGTGAGATTTATTTTTAAGGAAGCTCTTTGTATAGCGCTCGTCGCTCATATCATAACAGTAGAAAACATCAAGGTGGACCGGCCTGCCCCCAAGCCAGCCATCCTTTATTAAATCGCGCGCCTTCGTGGCAACGATAGAAAATTGTTCATCTGTTCCAACAGTTATTTTTTTCTTTTTATTTTTTGCAATATCAATAAGCTCTCTGGTTTCTTGATAATTAACAGTAAAAGGCTTCTCCACAAATATATGGCTTCCTGACTCAAGACACATCTTGCCAATAAAATAATGTGATTGAGGGGGCGTGGTTATATGGACAACATCAGGTTTGGCGTCAGCCAAAAGTCTATCAACATTATCATAATAGTTTTTTGCTCCGTATCTTTCGGCTAACTGCCTGGCCATGAGTACTTCGCTATCACATGTTGCAATGAGTTCAGTATGGGGAAGATAATTTATGATGGCAGCATGAACTTCTGCCATTTTCCCGCACCCAACAATTGAAGCTTTGATAGACACTCTTACTTCCTTACATTAGATGTTCTTTTTTATACGATATCTTACCTATATTTGTTGTGTCAAGTTAGACACCTTCCAAACTCCAACATAAAATAATTCTTCACATAAGAAAAATATCAATTTTAAACTCATCTTCTTCATTCAATAAATTCATTTTTGCGAAAAATCAAGTCAAGCGAAAGATCCTGCATCAGAAATATAGATCTTGGCGTAAATAAGACAGCTAAAATATTGGTATTTAAAGTAGCCTATAAATTGAAGCAAACTTAATTAAGTAGGTCCTTATAAAGCATAAGCATAATGTAATCTATTAAATTATTTGCAGATAGCAGCAATTTAGATGTATAACCCAATGCAAAGTCTATCCTGGAGAAGGGATCCTAAGCTGTTAGCCGGCCGTGTCAAGTTTTGTTCGCGATTTAGCCATCGTAATCTCTCCATTTTCAGGCCTCAGTTAGCTCCTTGAGTCAGGGCCTCACTCCACACAGGCCTTAGCTTCTCAGGCTTGATGTAAGCATACTCATTGGCCCAGTCCTCCGTGTACTCCATGAGATACGAAGTAATAAGCCTGAGATACGAGCTTACAGATGGGAACACTCCTACCACCCGGCTCCTCCGCCTTATCTCCCGGTTGGTCCTCTCCAGCACGTTGGTTGAGGAGATACGCCGTTTATCCACCTCCGGGAAGTTATAGAACTGAAGTGAGTCCTCTAAGCCCTCTTCCAAACAGCTCATGGCCTCAGGATATTTACTCTCATACTCCTCAATAATGAGCCTGGCTAACTTCTCTGCACTCCTCCTATCCGGTTGTTGCCAGATCTGCTTCAACTTCTCTGCCAATCGCCTCTTATCTCTGTGAGGCACTCTGGCCAGGATGTTCCTCATAAAGTGTACCTTGCATCTCTGCCACACCGTCCCCAACCACTCCTTCTTCACCGCTGCCTGGATGCCTCTATGAGCATCTGAGATTACCATCCACACCCGCTTTAGACCTCTTCTCTTTAACCCCTTCATAAACTCCCGCCAGGTGTCTTCACTCTCCTCCCACATCGGCTCCATCGCTAACACCTCCCTCTGTCCTTCCATATCCACCCCGTAGGCCACCATCACCGCCACCGACTCCACTTTCCCCTCCACCAGCACCTTCTCATATATGGCATCTATCCATAAAAACGGATATTCCTCCCGTAGCCCCCTGGTCCGAAACTCCTCCACCCGCTCATCCAACCCCTTAGTTATCTCCGACACCTGCGAGGCCGAAATGCCCTCTATCCCCAGGCTCTTAGCCAGCCGCTCTACCTTCCTCGTAGATACCCCATTGATAAACGCCTCCTGTACCAGGCTCATTAGCGCCGCCTCGCTCCTCTTCTTCTCTGCCACAAAAAATGGTATGTACCCACCCTTCCTTACCTTGGGTACCATCAGATATAGAGTACCCAACCGAGTGTGTAGTCTCC